>JAABUP010000531.1_pt1 | contig 83302 bp, 95 predicted proteins | sample 5559201 | NCBI WGS metagenome assembly JAABUP01 (sample SAMN10711887, study PRJNA513373) | rock metagenome | isolation source: Antarctica rocks | place: Antarctica
CCACGGACGCTTCCCTTCTCCGCTGACGAACGTGTCCTGTGCGGAGCGGAACAGCCCAGACCGCGTGTCCCTCTACGTCCTCGCCACGCGCCCGCTCTTCTACCAACACATGGACGACCCGCTGACGCCGCACCTGCGGCTCGTGCACGCGTTCCCGCAGTGTTTCCCGCGCGTGCGCATCGACCGCGGCGCCGTGCGCTTCGTGCTGTCGGGCGCGACGCTCATGGCTCCCGGGCTGACGTCTGCGGGGGGAAGGTTGCCGAGTGGGAAGGAGGGTGATGGCCGTGGGAAAGAGGGTTGGGGAGAAGAGGAATTGGAAGAGGGGAGGGTGGTGGTCGTCGAGGCGGAGGGCAAGGAGAACGCGGTGCTGGTGGGTAGGCTGCGGATGGGGACGCGCGAGGTCAAGGACAGGGCCAAGGGCGTCGTTATTGACGAGGGGCATTTTTTGGGCGATGGGTTGTGGAGGTTGCTTGTTGATTGATTGGTTGATTGGTTGGGTGGCTGGGTTGGGTGGCTGGGTGGCTGGATAGTAGAGATGGGGGGTGAGGTTTATACCCTGTTTATTGACACTACCACTACTACTACTACTACTACTACTACTACTACTACTACTACTACTACTACTACTACTACCACAGTCAGCTCATGCTGTTGGGTATTGTGTTGTGTTGCATCATCTTGTGGTCCAGTTCTATATAGATCTCAGCATACAGCAACACAAGTCCCCCAACAACGAGGACGAGGACGAGGACGAGGAAACGCGCCAATGTCGAAATCGTGCGAACTCGAGAAGGGTGTGGAAGGGAAGTAAGTAGCATTCATTCATCTGGCCGGGTGCCCGTCTTCGTACAATTGCAGATACTTATCGAGATATGCCATCTACATGTACTCTACTCTACTGTAGTCGATACATGTACAGTATCTTCAAGTACGAAATCAGAGTGTGTGCTTGATAAATCACTACTCTACTCTACTCTACCGTATGTATCTAGAAGTATTTTATTTCGGCCGGAGTCGAGTCACTGACTGTGCGAGTATCGACGACGGTTTCACGATAGGGGGATGATGGCTCGACACGAGGACGCGGCGTGGTGACCTTGCTGCGCGCGCGCCGAGCTCACCGTGCGCGACTACGATAGGATCGCTGGCATGCTATCGATTTGGTCGGAGAGCACTGGAGGCGTCCAAGCCACGAGTGAGTGAGTGAAAGTTGCGCTTGAAAACCCATCAACGCCGACCCCGCCGTCAGCGCTCGCGGGCCTAGACGCCTAGTCACGATACAGACGCCTATAAGAACTGTGATGTAGATGGAGCCCTACAGCTCGGGCACATCGCCAATCTCCACATCGTGCCCGTCAACATCGACGTCAACGTCAACATCGTCGTCCCCGTCCGACGCTCCGTCGTCGTCGCCATCGCCATCGCCATCATCCTCGAAGCCGTTCTCCATCCTCAATCTCCTCAATCGGTCCTTCATCTCCGCTTTACGCACCTCCTGCCACCTCATCAGCGCGGCCGCGGCGTGGACCCTGAAGCCGTAGATCCTGGGCTCGTATCGTTTCTGCGACTTCTTCGGGATCAGCGCGGGGTAGACCTGGAACAGGATGTTCTGGAAGGAGGTGCCGAAGTAGGCGCCGTCGATGGCGGCGTGGCGGGAGGATTTCGGGTTGTAGAGGTCTTCGCATTTGGCGCAGTAGAGCTTGACGGCCTTGACGTTGGGGTTGTCCGACATGCCCATGGGGAGGAGAGGGTGGTGTTCGCACATGACGCGCGGACACTTGCCGAAATCGCCCTTCTTGTATTTCTCCAGCTGGTTCGCGCAGGGTCGGTGAGCTCTCTTGGGCCGAGACGGATGGAGACTTACCATCTTCGCTAGGCCCCTCGTCGTGACTATGTACCTTGCATGCACCAACCCGTAGAGATGTCTGGCAGACTTCTCGATCTGCTCTCTCATGTCATCGTCGCAATCAAGGTCGAAGACGTCGGTGACCAGGTCCAGAGCATACTGATAGTATTGAACTTCGGTGTTGAGGCCGGTTAGATTGAATCTGTCTGTAAGGTATTCTTCGTCGATTTCGCAGAAGTATTCGTTGCCTCGCGAAGATATGAACTAGATGGACGAGTGTCAGTACGAGCTCTGCGAATATGGTCCGATGATACACTGTAATGAGAACGGAAACAATTGCAAGGGATGAAAGACTTCAGAAATCCACGGGACGTAGTAAGATTCCGATGTGAGAAGATCGAGAAGCTCCTCAAGATTCTCATCCTCAACGTCCCCCTTCTCCCGTTCATTCGGGCTAGTGTCTAGACAGACAGAGACGTGCCCATCGAAGCCTACGTCAAGTTCAGGCAGTGTCATTCCGCTCAAGACCGATTCCGGAATCGCAGAGGCTGAGTGCCGTCGTTCGACCTGCGTATCTTCAAAGGCATCTTCTCGTGGATCGAAATCTACACTGACAGTGCCAGGATCATCGATGTCGCTGGACTCTTCTGGAGAGAATCGTGAGTTATCGGAAGCGAGATCCTGAGTGATGACCTGATTGCTCCCTTTCGAGGTCGGTGCGCCGCTGATGACAGAGCTGTCTGTGTCTTCTCTCGCGAACTCTACAGCTGCCGTGACGGCCCCAAGGACTCCCGAGCCCAGGTGTAGTCGCGTCACGTGCTTCCTGGGCGGTGTTTCGGGACTATGGGGATTGTACCCCTCCTGCGGAACTTGCTCGCTCATCGCGCTCTGAGATATGCAATGAATGGAGCACGGGAAAGCCAATCCGGGACCTCTAGGAAGCGCTGAAGCCAGCCTAGCACAAGCAAGGCCGAAAAGAACATAGAGCAACAGAAATCATAAGAAATGAGGGCTACTGCATTGCGAAGAGAAGGGGCGCAACAACGATGCCAGATCGAGAAAGAACCTACCCAGTCTCTCCAGTAGCTAGTGTAGTCACTATCCGTTTCACTGTTAAAATCGTCCATGATAGCGTTAATATCCTTCGTCTCCCTGGGCCCAGTATCCACTGGCCAGATCAAGGCACAGAATTTAGGTTCGCGATGTTGGTGGGGCTTGAAGGTGCGGCTCAGTTAGGCTCATATTAGCGCCGGTCGGTAAGTTGTTTCAGCTAAGCCCTGCACGGTATCTTAACAGCTATAGAAGTCAGAGGGTGACAGCTTCGAAGCCATCAGACTAAGGCATCCACGATGTTTACGTGCGGATTAAGCGTACAATACCACCTGCAAACACAGTCACAATGACTGGGCAGCGTGCAAGCGAAGTCTGCTGACAGGCCATAATTTCACGCCACGTCTTCGCCGATGTTGACTAACATACAGCCCCCCATCCCCGCCATCAATCGTATACGAGTAGACTACCGGCTTATTTGAGAAGTTTCATCAGGCAATCGTAGCAGGCAATGCCGTATGGAGACTGATTGGAGAAGTCAATTGGAATGTACTAGAGGAACGGGGAGATGGTAAACCAGATCGGAACCTCCTCCGATGTTGCAGAACGTAGTCTGAACCTGACTTGAGATTACGGATATTTCAGCGCTTCCTTCATCAACAGAAAGAAGATTTGAAGAGAATAGGAGGTGTATTACGCTCGGATGTCTTGAACGACCTGATCTAAGACAACGGGTGCTGTGGTGACCTAGTCTACCCGTCTAGGAACGCCAGCAATGCTTCTAAATGATGTGGATATTGAAAGGAATGGTGGCTGGGGATCTTCAATCCTTTGGCATTGAAAAGTAATCTTCAGGACTTCTGCTTCCGCCCTCGGATAGCCCCGGACTCGAGGGGCTTCTACTTCTACTGCTCGCCTGACTCCGCAAGCCATCCGCACCGACGTCCAAGCCGAGGCCTATCCCGTTTATCCTCGGCTGCGACTGGCCTTGATGTGCGTCCGCAGACAAGAAACCATCATTTCGTCTGTCCTCGACCGGCGACTTCAGCTCGACCAATTCTAACGCTTCTCGGAGCGTTGTTCCTGACTCATCAAGTGCCATCAAGAAGCGAGCAAGTTCTTTGCATAATTCCCAATCCTGCTCCTCTTTCGCCCTTCGTAAAAGGCGAACAAGCTGCTGAGAGCTGGAATTAAGTTCTTCGAAGGTGTGAAGAACAAGGAGGTATCCACCGGCGGTCTTGAGAAGCCCCTTCTGCAAAGACTGTTCAAAAAGGTCCTGCGGGGGAGGGAGGTAGGAGAATAGTGTTCGCCAGGAGCGCAGTTCAGTTTTGCGGGTACACTGAACGAGAATGTCGAGATATTCGGGAAATGAAGACAAAAATGAAAGAACAGACGGTAACAGAGCCTTTTCGGGAGGGGTCCCCTTGTCAACTTCTTCGTCCAAAACCGTATGGAGTAACATCTCAAGCGCATGTGGAAAGTATGAGAGCTGCTGATAGTGGTACGCCAGATGCAGCGCGGCGGGGGAGTCATAACGCGACAGGTGATGGAGAAGAAGAGAGGGTAGGAAAAGATGTGTCTGTATGCAATCAGCTAATCGAAAGGTAATCGCTACGGGACGGTGGCTCACCCTCATTGCATGTCGGAAGAGAGCAAAGTCCACGTCGCGTCTTTGTACCAGTTCAGATTCTATACCCAATAAAATGCCTTTGCTGAGAAGGATCGAGAGCGGATAAAAGTCCACGGAGACTTGGACAAAGGGATTCAGTTCTCTGCCTGACTCGTTCGAAGCGGACTTCTGTACATCCTGTACATCAGGCCACACAAGTATGTCGGTTCCGTTGAATGTCCATAGTGAGTCTTTGATTCCTTGGCCTGAATGATACCCATTCAGCTGTGCATCCAAGGGCGGGCTAGGCGGAAAAGATTCCTCTAAAGCCAAACTGTATGGCAGTTGATCTCGCATCAATGCATAGTACTCGACATTATGCGCAATGACCCTCATGTCATACTTGAGATCCCCGCTGTCAGTCGTGGTCGGTTGCAGCAACACAAGCTTGCCATCCACAAGGAAAAGCACCGATGCGACCGCAACGTCTTGAGATGGGTCACCGTCTTCTAGTGTGCTATTAGTCTTGCCCGAGTTGGATCAACGAATGAACATACGCATTTGCTCATCCGGAATTATCCAACTAACAGCTCTCACGCGGGCAGGAGCCCTAACAATGCCATGGAAGGCGATTTGACCAACTTGCACAAGCTTGATTGTCCCTGTTGTGGCAGTGATGATGTAGTGATAGAGAGTATTCTCGAAAGTATATACAAGGAGTGAGTCATCACCGGAAGGGGATATTAGAACGACCGGCGCCGGAAGAGTCTCGACATGCAATAGTGACGACTCATCCAGGGAGAGTTCTCGTGAATAAAGACGCAGCTGTACGAATTCAATTAAGACGTTGCGTCACTCTAATGAAGAAGGGAGACATACTTCGTAATAGTCACCAGCCTCTACAGCTGCAATCAATATATGTTGATACCAACACATGCCACCTCGCACAACGAACGCACTTTCGGCTTTACGATCGTCAAACATCTTCCACCGACCACTACTGACACTGTAGTGAGCAAGACCTCGCCGACCAGCTACTGCTAAATATCTTCCATCAGGGGAAATCACAGCGCTTCGGATCGGTCCTTGTTCCAACAGGTAAGATGCGGGTATCTGGACATGGTGCCAAAGAGAAGATTCTGCGGATATGGTCGTAATGTCCGGTAGATCATACCCGCGATAAACCATAAGGCCAGAATAGGTCTGCAGCAGAATACGTGAGATATTGGCAGAAGAAAAACAGGAGGTCGTCGCACTACGAGCCATGTCCAGTACCCATAACCTCTCATCGTTTTGACCAAGCAGTAATATTTCGGAGCCACCGGAGAGCCAGCTGCCATCCCGTACACCAAGCAGCCAACCTTCCCCATTGCTTTTTGACATCAAACGATCCGAGGTGAAGCTGCTTCCCCCGGGTTTACCGTAGACGCTCCATGTCATCCATCCCATTTCGAACCCCGCAAACAAACAGTACCCGTCCGGTGACCACTGAAGGAAGGTAATTTGTCCAGATGATTGTAGAGACACCGGCGGCCCGACCTTATGGGATAGAGGAATACTCCCCACATAGTCCTTCGCGGAGTATACGTGGACATCTCCATTGACGCAACCTATAGCGATCAACGAAAATCTAGCGTTGATGGTTGCTTTGATGGCATACTCGTCTTCGTTGGCAGGAATATGAAAACCATAGCCGCGGAAAAGTCGTTGAGTTGACTCCAACCCTTTTGGCGCTGGTGGAAGTCGTTGCACAGCGTAGGCCTTGCCATCACCAGTGATCCATGCTGACAGGCTCATTGCTCTATCATGAACCATGTCAATGATATTTGTTTTCTTGGATATCCAAGCCATCCGACTGAGCAGCTCGGTGCTGGTCTGGTTTCCAGTGCTATCCGGTGTCCACCTTATGCATTGTACAGCAGCAGGCTTCTCAGTAGCCACTACTAGCTCGTCGTCCAATGCCAGCGCTCTTCCAACTCCTGCATCAACCTTGATGACCATCCGAAACCGAACGCTGACTTCTCTTATACTCTCTGTTTCAGCTTGCGCTGCCATTTGACCCGCCATGCTCTGGCGGCGCGTCTGGCTGTACTCATGTTGCTGCTTATAGACTCGAGCATTAGGATCGGTAGCCAGAGAATACGTGATGAGATAACCCTGTAATGTCTGAACGACGATGATACCCGAGTCAGGTCGGAGGAGAAGGGAAACATTCGGGCCATAGCTGGCGAGCGATTGGGAAGAGCGGATCACCGACGCAAGGACAGCTGTTGGCTAGGCATCAGTCAGAATTAGCCAAAGGTGGAAGTCATGCCGCATACCCTGGTCTGCCAGATAGTCAAGGTAGTTGACGTGATAGTTGCAAAAAGGTGGCCGTTGCGCGAAACGCGGAGGGCCAGAAGGTCCGCTTTAATCGTGCCATTATCGGCACTGGTATTGGGATCTGGTGAACGTGGACTTGTGGCATAGATTCGAGGTGCTCCCAGCGGCCAGTACATGTTCCTTCAGCACATTGTAAGTGTGATGGCAAGGACACGGATTCGTTTCCCTGCGCTGTGGCTTTGTAAGATGCACAGGAATATCTGGGGTATTGCGGTGATCATAAATGCCAAGCGATGTGGGTTTCTATTCACGGAGAAGTCTTTAGTTTACGGACGAGCCCCTGATGCTTCAATGTCTCCGCGTTAAGCGCAGCCTAGTACTGTAAATCAGAAGCACATCTGTCTCAATGATGATCATCTCTTGTCAATCCATGTACTCTACGTCAATTTGCCTCTAAGATCCTATCATCAACGCGTTATGAAGCTTGACCATGAGGTGACATTGAAGAAGAACCCTTCATTGGACCTTCATCCTAACACCACCACCCTCCAATGATAGGTCATGAAAGCATCATGCCATGTATGCGCAGTCTGTTCTTGGGGCACAAGCTCTAAAAAGCTGACCTAATATATGGAATTATGAGTATTGATATCGTCTGGGAGCTCTCCTCACCTACACCACCCAGAAGTGCTGAGTGCTCATTGAGTGCTTCATGGACACTATTGACACTCTCCATGGGTGCATTCAACTCAGGGAGTGCGCCAGTGGTACCATCCACAGTCGTTGATTGAATTGCCTTGAAGCACTGCCCGTAGCTCTCAGAGCGTAACAGCAAGTACGGCGAGATTATCCCCTAAAGTTGGTAGCACAAGCTTCTCAAAAGGTCCATCGAATTGCTAGCTCTTCAAGTTCTTTGGATTGGTATAATAACTCAGGAGCACTATTGATACAATACAAAAGCTGGCTTTCCCCGAGATACGCTCCGTACGGACAGATATCAATGGTCATTGCCAGAAAAAAATCCCCGCGCAATGAATACAAGATCTCTAACTCCAAGCTCTTTCTTACGGTTATCATAGGTCAAAGCCCGAAATTCCCGTCCAACCCTTGCAACCCAAATCCGTCGACATGAGGCATCAAAATCCCGCGATACTCTTGTCTTCCAAGGTCACAGCTGCTGAAATCTTCCCCACTAGTCAAGCTCTCTTCCGAGATGCTCAACACACTCTGCCTGGGCTCGGGGTTGGTATCACCGCCCCACACCTCGGGTGACCAACCCAGATGCCCACCATGTGTAGGTGAGGTGTTGGTGGACAGCATGTCAGGAGAAGGCCCACCATAGATGCCATCATAGATATTGGACTGGCAGCTGTCGAGGCTGCCAAGGAGACGCTCCCACTCGGTAGTGGAGACGCTAGCTTTGTTGCTGTTCTGAGAGATTGGGTAAGTAGGAACAGGATCGTTGCCAAAGTGAAGATAGTCCAGATTGGGGCCCTCCAGCGTGGTAGTCATGTGATTTCGTTGCTCTGGTTGCGCAGGCGTGCGCCGACGGCCTCCCTGTACCATCGCAGAGTCCGGCTGCGCAAGCATCGATGGACAGATACTGTCTTGGCGGCCTCCATGCCCTATTGCGGGTTCGGAGCGCGCAGACGAGATGCTGAGCTGACTATCCTGGCGAGCAAAGACTACAGTCTTCCCTGGCGCGATTTCGGGAATGGTTGCTCTTCGAGAAGATGTTTGTTCCTGCTTTGCGGATCGGGTGGCACCGAATGAGAAGCGCGAAGCTATGGCTTGGAGCTGCTTCCGGGCCGACTTGATGGTGTCTTGAGGGGCAGGCATAGGGCCTTCTGATCTTCGTTGCAGTACGGTGGAAGCAGAGCTGTCCTTCGCAAAGCGCTCGATCGATATCATTGAGCAAGCAACTTTCTTGAACTCTCCGGCACCAGGTGCGGAGGCACGTTCGAGAATCTCAATAACAGAGCACACCAGTCTTTGGCTGCCCTTGATAAGCTTGCCATGGCGATTAAGATCGAGTCCCTGGAATAGCAGACCGAACCCGGAGAGGATGAGTATCTCGTTCTTATTCAGACAAAAGGAGAAGCTCATCCTCCGCTCTTCAAGCAATTGTATGATCTGAATGATATGCTTGCTCGCGTCCGCGAGAATCATAACCGAGGGCGACGACTTGGCTCCCAGGCTCGAGCCCGCTGCGGGGCGATGAATCAAAGTACGAATGTAGTAGTATGCAAGTGACTGCATCTCTATCAGCAAGCTTCGTCACAATCTGTCCATAGTGACGTACCAATAACGGCGACCGGCTGCTCACAACATTCGTACTGGGCTTGTCTTGGACGAATTGCAGTCGCAGATGTGGAGCCAAGCTGCTGAGCCACGAATCAAGCTCATCGCTGAGCATGCCCAAGCTCTGAAGCGATAGCTCATGAGATGCCGAGGCTGGATAAGTCTCCTCAAGCACCTTGGATAATATGCCGGACGCCCGAAACAATGCCAGAGCACTTGATAGTTTTGTGGACTCGCCAGGTAAAGTTGGTTGAAAACCTCGTTCCGTAACATTCTCATCGTCAACGTCCGCCGGATACTCGGCGTGGACATCGGCTTCCTTCAGCAATTTCGGCAGACCAAGCAAGGCGGCAGAGAAGCTGTCCAAGGGTTAGTATTATCTCGCCAGTATTACATGAACAGGACCCACCAATCAAGCGTGTACAACGTCCAGAAGACCTTCTTCCTCGTCTCACTGGTAAGAGCTCCCAACGAGAATCGCTTCTGGCTCTGGTGCAGGCCAAGACGATGGGAAAGGCCGATAGCGATGCCCTTGTAGCGCAGTAACTTATTATAGTCTGCTTTAGAGATGCAGTATATCTGCGCCAAGATCAGGCACTGCAGCGTTGCTAAAGTATTATCCGACAAAATCAAGTCCAAGGCCGCCTGCCATTGCCTTTCAAAAGACGTCACATCCTGTTTGTTCCTCTGTGAGTTGGTCAACCTAATGCCTACCAGCTAACTGGAAATCATGTATGTACCTCTGCGGAAAGAGCTGCGATGCCGAAGACCAAGTTCAATTGTGCGATGGCCTGCTTGTCTTCCACCTTTTCTGGGTTTGCAGTATAGTCTTCGTACAGCTTGAGGAAAGTAGGGCGGTGCAGCACCGGAAATAGAGGGGCCCATTCCTGAAAGAAAATGTTGACCATTTGGTCTGAGACAAGTCGAGGAGGCGCGGTGGATGTAGGAGGAACGGTGTCTGGAAATATTCTCGGCGACGACGAGCTTTCATCGCTTATCTTGAAGAACCCGTCCGTGTTGAAGTTGGAGCAGGACCTGCCAGTCTCCTGTATCCTACGCTTGAATGCATCTGCATAAACTCAGTACTTTGCATAGTGCGGTAGACATGTTCTCGAGACCTACCAATGAAGCCTCGCCCACTAGATCCGCCCATGAAATACGAGTCAGAATCCTCGCGCTCGAGCAAAAACGGCGATTGCTGCACTCTAAACACATCTTCTTTGTTTTGCGGTATGTTCGGCTTCTGTTCGATATTCGGGATTGAAGACACAGAACTTGAAGATCTCCGCGACGGAGATGAATTCGAATGCATCCTTGATAACATATCGATCTTCTCATCCTTTTCGTCAAGTAGATCCTTCAGTTCACGGTTCTCGGCTTCCAGCGACCGCACTCTTTCTTCCAAAGACTCGGTATAGCCTCGAGGGAAAGCTCGTCGACTGAGCTTGTCGCTCGTTTTACATTCAAACCCGACGTTGGCGCATTGTGAGCAGCACGGCCGAATGCCGTCACATCGTATCTTCTTGCTCCGGCATCGATCACAAGCTTGAGCTATGCGACTCTGTGAGCTCGTCCCAACCTTGATCACTTTCATGGGAAGTATTCCCGGCATCTTGAAGATATAGGCACAACAGGGTGATATCTGATCGCCCGAAAGTCCTTTCAGGATGCTATGCCAAAATCTGGACTGCTCGGGTGCTCCGACAAGGTCATCAGCGACGTCTGCTTGGTATGCTGCGGATGCTGCAGACTGACTCTTCGATGTTTCGGGTGACGTTACTGGGGATCGAGGTTTTATGACGAATGAGCTGATCTTGGGAGTGATGACTGTACATGTATGGGTTCTGGACTCTCGACTGTGGAGGATGGACGACTTTAAGGGACGTACCAGGCTTCTGATTGGTTCCCCCAGTTCCTCATATCGCGGTGGCTTTTTAAGCGTAATGTAAGTTGCTGCGGCGCAAGCAAGGAGTGCGGGGGAAACCGGCGCAAACGTAAGGCAGACGAAGGTCAAGATACCTTACGTACCTTACTTCTTTAGAAATTCGCTCGACGAATGATCTCATTGTGAGAGCCGTTTTACGGAGTCCTCCGCTGACCACATCTAACATTCATCTTGCAAATCAGCTACTACCTACAGTAAGGTACTGAACGGATGCTGCACTCGAGAATGAGGTACTCGTACGTGCACATGCAATACTACATGGGCTTAGAAACCTCACCAATGCAGCTCAGCCTTCTACGATGTCATTGATGTCTCACAAGTAGAGGACGAGTGATCAACTTCTCAGCCTTCTGGTGGTGTTTCTTGTTACGCAATATCATGTGAGCTTTGACAAGACTTAGAGTGCGGACTTGGCGAACGCCAAGTAGTGCCCGAGTAGCTTCGTACTTCTTACGCGCACAGGCCGGCCCGGCACTTGCTGTCGCCACCTTAGGAAAAGTCATCATCGCTAGCGTTCACGGATTTGAGGTACGCTTGGACTGTTTCCGACTCGATTAGGCTGCTCTTCTGCGCCACACGTGATAATGTCAATGTTTTAGGCTCCGATGTTCAAGTTTAGATGATAGAAAGGGGTTGACGTACATCTTGTTCAAAGTCTTGGTCTGCTCTCAATAATAGGGCCCACTCCAGCTCTCTCAACTTTGTGGCTGTTTCCCAGATATCTATAGAGACACCTGGCAATCCTTGTGAGTCCTGGACCTGCTCCTCGCTAGCGTTAAGTGTGCTCAGCTGAGCCTGTACGCGAGCTTGTAGGATAACAACAGCTCGTAACTGGAATACCTCCCACAATGGATCCCGTCTCAAGAGGTCTTTCATTCGTGCAATATCTTCGAGAACTGAACCTCTCCAGCGGATCTCGAGCTCTTTCCCACCGTCGTTGCTTTGCTTTACTTGGAACTTGAGACCATCTTCTTCATTGACGCATATCAACCAAACGAAATCGCCCTCCCAACTCGTGGCTCCTCCCTTAGAGAACAACCGAAATCCAGGTGCAGACTTTGATACCGCCTTCTTCGCGTGCTTCAGAGGATCGTCATCCGGGATATCAAGATCTAGAAAGAGCTCTTTGGCCGTCTCCATGTCCTTCTCAATGAAACCGTACGAGAAGACCATCTCGCATGCGCCCTTCTCATCGCCGTAGCTGGCTCGGTCTTAGCCTAGAATCTGCGGTCTTGAATGACAACATACGTAATTGTAATCTCATCTCCACTCACCAAGCTCTTGCCTCCTCGAAGAAACAAGATACCATTGCCGTTAGCATCCGTTTCGTAAAGTGCGAGAGTATCCTCTCCGGAAGCATGATTCGCCATATCGATGCAAGGCACCATGGCATGACCGGTTCCAGGTAGATCCAGAGCACGAGACCTGTACATAGCATCTACCTGCTTCCAGTCACCAAAGGTCAAATTCCCGGTCTCATCATCCCACCAGTGCTTCTGACACCATGAGATCGACTCCGTGGAGGTCCTCAGATGGTCAAATTCGCGAGCCAAGCTAATGAGCTTCGCATTGAGGGCAGCCTCCAGAGATGTTCCTGTCAATAAATCCTGCTCACTTTCGGTCCAGAATGTCGGTATACGGATAGACTCTGGCAAGAATTTGACATATTCTGTCCACGGACCAGACACTCCTATTCTCTCTGCAATGTCTGGAGACGCATTGGTGAGTTGCATTAGGAGGAATACCAGTATCGCTCCTCGAGCTGTCTGACATACTTCAGTAAAGCAATTTCCATAGGATCAGAATATCCCGAGTAAAGACTTCTCACCCTAGCATAATGCCCGACCGCGTCGAGTACCTCACGAAGGTGCTTGTCGGACTTGGCATATTGCTCCACGGCTTCTAAAGACAGTATCATATCCTTGGGAACTATCATAAGCTGCTCATCTCCTTTTCCGGAACTATTCTGCGTCGCCACAATCGCCGAGCCCTTATCAATGCCATGATCTGTCAGATGCTCTATCAGGACTCCGTAGAACTCAATACCACTGAGCTTCGTCCATGCTGGGAGAACCGTAACAGGAAGCGTTTGCCGCCGCATTATGATGTGGATCTCATACCACTGCCATAGTAATTTCCCTGTAGACAATTACGTGCAACCAATACCCTTGAGACGGGGTTCATGAGTTGCGATATGTAGCTCTGCAGTTCTTGATGATACACTTTCCCATGGGCAAGTGTAAGCGAGCGTAGGCTTAGAGTAAGTTTATCCGTGATGTCATTCCTAGAACGCAACTCTGAGCTCATTATCACCGGTATTAACAGCAGCCTCGGCATCAACACTCCACAAATGTCACCACCATCTCCTCAAATACCCACATCTTCGACTTCTCAATCGCCTACCGAATCCCATTTGACCTTTCCGGAATAATGCAGCGCTTCCACCCAAACCTCGCCCGCACCATCCTTCGGCTCTCCGCCTCCTCGAACAGAACCTTCACGTCCTCCAGTACCCTTTCAGCATGGTCCGGTAGTGGAGGAGAAAACCATGTCACGAACAGCAAAGACGAATTGGATGTACAGTCTGGAGCATCGAAGTCAGGAAAGAGAGATCGGGTAGAAGATAATAAGCAGAGCTCGGCCGCGAGTGAAAGGGACTCGCGCAATGACAATGAAAGGGCGAAAAAGGATATGCCGGAGGCGCCGGGGCCAATTATTGGGATGAATGATGAGAGAGGCGGGGTAAGTGTTGAAGTGGGGATCGGGAAATCACAGTCTGGAGTAAGCTGATGATCTTGCAGAAGGGACATTGAGATCTTGTTGTCTGGGGCTGTTGGATGGATCATGACGAGACTCGATACATTGCTCTGCGAGCAGCATTCTGAGCATATATTTTGTACATACGGCGTCCGGTAGCTCAGTAATTGCAAAACACGCCAGCCACGCTCTCTGCCTTGCAACGCCAGTGTCCACGCGGTTGCGTTTAGAAAATCACCACTACCTTCCCACTTTGAAGGAAAGGACCTGCAATTATCCGTCAGCAGGATAATCGTGAGTGGAGGCGAAGAACCCGTACATCATGCTTCCCAATGGCCACGATCTCATCCTCGGCTACCCTGACACCACCAGCCCCTTCGACATAAGCCAGCGGAGCATCTCCCATGACTTTACGAGCCACCTCGGCCACAGTGGTGTTTCTGTTTCATTCGTTAGTATTGTCTTGATAAGACGGAAATAAAGAGATATACTTATTGACTAGGACGCAATCCCGAAATACCGCGTTAGAGCCTGCCGTACCCGAGGAGAATGTATTGACGTTTCGGACAGGAAAGACTGGTACGAGCCCTAACAGTTCCGCTGCTCTTGATAGCACCTGAACAACGCCAGTGGATCCAAAACGATAGAGTACCATGTCTTTCAAGTTCTCAATCCGCCTACATATCATTAGAATATATCCAGTCAGAACGTTGCCTGCCATGTAACGACTTGCGTTCTAAGCTTCTCATCCATTTCTTTCAAACCACCTCCACGTGGCTCTCCCATTTCTATAAGGTCATCCCTAGTGTCTACAAACTCGCTACCCTCCGTGTACCGAATGAAACCCTGCTTTGCAAGTTTTCGCAAGAATACTTCTGATATCGCAGAACATAATACTATAGACTCGGGATCTTGCATCTTGGCTATCTTGCTGATGTTCTTCTGAAGTGTAAGCCAAACATATCGACAAGTGACCTGCCGCCTTTGACCGCGACATACCTTGTCCGCATCTGGGTGATCAATCTTGTTGAGCGCAATGACAGTAGGAAATTTCTCGTCCGTGAAAGCATTGACAACCTTGCTGATGGTATCGTCTGACCACTTCTCCAAAGGCTCCTTCAGAGCCAGCCGGTCCAGACATCGTGCGACTACTTGTGATGTGCTGCCATATCCGGAGAACTGGTTCTGCAATGTGTCCACAGCAGTTGCTTCTGCGAAAACTGTTAGCCAATGTCAACAGATAATGGTATCACAGAGGGCTGTACTTATAGCAATATGCCTTCGTTTTATCGAACCCCTGAACACGTTGGAAACAATGACTCGCGGGTAAGACTCCTTAAATGCATACCACTTTTCCACGAGATTCCCTTGTATCCATTGCACGATCTCAGACCTCAGCCAAACAATATCTTGTGATGGATCATATCCTCGAGTGGCCTTTCCTGTGCCCCAGAAACGTCAGCCCTCCGACCCCCTAACCATCTACAGCGTATAATTTCCACCACGTAGGGCAAACACAGCTCACCTTCGGCGTCCGTAGTCCCGGAAACATCCACGACATGTACCAGCGCATCGGCATGCCTCAGATCATCTAAGAATTTGTTGCCCAGGCCCTTGCCTTCATGCGCTCCAGGCACTAACCCCGCCACGTCCAGAAGCTCAATTGGAACAGACCTTCGGCCATCAATGCAAGCTCCATAATTCGGCTTGCAGCGATCGGAGACGTTGAAGCGAGCGCATGCGCAAGGAATTTGTAAGTAACCTATGGCTCGCTGGGGATCGATAGTAGTGAAACTAATGAGAAATGAGACCCAGCATCCCAAGAAGAGGGCAAGCTCTTACGGGAAGTTTCCTGACACGACGCATCAGCAATACGTTCCCTCGAGTCCGCAAAATGACTAGGACATACCGACTTTGGAGCTTGCGTCTGTTAAGCTGCAGAAAGGCTGTCAGAGCAGCACTCCCAATGGGGCAACTCTGAGCATGACTGACCTGTTGAGAGTAGTTGACTTGCCAGAAGATGGCTTACCGACCAGACCTATGAGCGGATCTCGTGGCATGCTATTTCATGGCCACCAAATTTTGGAGCAAATCCGAGGTGATTAAACAGCTCTGCCTCGTCTTATCAGTAGCCGCGATTAGGTACGGAAGTGTGCCGCGCGGCTATATGCAGCTTCGCTCAAGCCGCTCCGATTAGCTACTCTTTGACACCATGACTCCCATACATTCATTCCGACGTCGAAACATATCTGATCCACTAATGGACATGGGCGGAGGAGGACGTTCTACCAAGCCGCCAGTAGTCGTGGAGCACTGCTCAGACCTTCAAGTTTTTCCGCTACTCTCCCTCCCTCATTCACTACTCAATGTACAGAATTCATGTGATAGTTCTGACGGTGCGTGATCTGTCTTTCATTCAGCAGCTTGAGATCTTGCAAGACTGTCACCAGTTCCCAGTCCGCGAGCTTGGTCTTGGTCTATCAGTTTAGGCAATAAGTAGACAAATCAACAGCATCGATATTCTTTGTCGTCGTCTATAGATGATGCTCTCCATCTTTGCTCCTGTCTTATTGAGCAGTCTCTTGCTTCATGGGCATGGCATGGTTTCTACAGAGCATGCTGGCGAAGACAACACTTCGACAATCAATGTGAGCCCCTCTGCCTGCATTCTCTCCTGTCGAGAACTTAGCTAAATAGATCAGTTCGACGACATCAGGACTATTGGTGGCTATGGCACAATTCCGTTGACTCATCACTGTTTAAGATTTAACAAGGACCTCCGAGTCATTGCTCCTGGTGCCTACACAAACAGACTTTCTCGTTATGAATTGGAATCTGCAGTATCACATCCAAATGCAGTTCTCTCTTCAAACGGGTTTGTGTCATTTGAGGTTGACGTGCTGGCCGCGACGCAAGCCGGGCTTGCCCCCTACTTTGATCTAGCTAGTCTTCACTACCAGGGATCACACTTCCATGATTCTCAACCCGGCTGTTATGCAATCACCGGCTATAATTACGATCGTGACGGGTCGCCTGCGCAGTTTAAAGCCTGTCACAACGTATTTCAGGAAAGCCCTACTCTGGTGCAATTCGAAGGCGTAGAGTGGAGAAAGATCACGAAAGTGGCATTTGTCAGTACATCTGCCAATAACGAGGCGCGGCGATGCTTTGTCGACGACATCAGAGTACGATTCTACGCGGCATCGAAGCGGGCCGAGGAGAGGGATTTTGATTCAGGGGTTAAGAACTCTGTAACAACCATCGCTGCTGATAACCCATAGTTTGATGACATCTTAACGATTGAAGGCCTTGCCAACATCTCGTCTCCCTACCATCACATGAACTTTTCCTCAGCGTACTCGGTCATTGCACCTAGAGATCCTGCGTTGAGAGGCAGAATCTCGGAGCATGATCTAAATTCTGCAGTATCCCCACCGAACGCATTGATAGGCTCACGTTACCACCCGGGAAACCCCAATGCCACAGCAGCGGCCTCGTTCAGCGTCAACCTGACCACATCAGAAGTAAATCAGCTCTACCCATTCTTCGATCTCCTCAGCTTCTACATTAAACCTCTCGACGCACCTCCGCCAGGGGTATCGGTGTATGTCAAGGGTTACAGCTACGATCAGAAGGATCCGCGCGTTTGGCATGTGGATTTCATCACTGGATATCACTTACCACTACTCGTAAAGATGAGAGAATATAGTGGCGAAGCGTGGGACAAGCTCTGGGCAGTTGAGATCTGGGCCGTTTACGGGGATGATCAGCTTGACTGGGAGTTCTGTATTGACAACCTCGAGCTGCAGTTTTACGACCACTCCGCGTCGAACGCTCCTTATCCTCCTTCACAGCAGGCTACCCTGAAAGCGGGGCTCTAGGGCGTGTAAGTTCACACTTCCATAAAGCAGAGACAGTTCGAACTTTCTTACATCTCGGAAGGAACGCGGAGGTAGTATCTAATCTCCAGAATTACCCGGAGACCTCCAGACGTTCGAGGAGCAACCCAGATGTATCATAAGAACTCTAGATATACAAGAAGAAATCCAAAGTGCCAGGAGATGTCTAGATGCCCGACCATAATTCCAGACTCACAAATGTGTCAGGCCACTTTCTAAGCCTGCCGTCTACCTCAGCTAGGGAGAAACGACGCGCAAATTCTTACATAATGTCAAACCCAACTCCAATTGCTCAGACTTTCTAACCTCTCTGTGCTCTCCGTCAAACCAGAAGTCATACGTTCATTTCGCAACATGATGTAGAGCATAAGCAATGATTGGGAGGTTGGGAAATCGTTCTCACGACTCAAGGTTTCTGGAAGGGGACCTAGACTACAGTGCTAACCAAGACAGCCTGGCATGGTCTGACTTACAAAGCTCTGAATCGCCGTTTCCCCCTTACCGTCCTGAAGTCCTTGATCTTCATGCCAAACCTTCCGTTGGAGAAACCCGTCCTCGCCAAGGTGACGATGAACCTCATCGCAAAGCATAAATAGGAGCGAGACAGAGACACGCAAACAGCAGAACCGTCGAGCATTAAAGACCTCACAGAGACAGCAGACTTCCACGAAAATCGTGCGATCCGTGGCAGCAGACTTCGGCCGGCTGCTGCCGAAAGAAGCCCCTTCCTACCACCCAAGAGCAAGGTCTCAACTGCGTGCCCACGATCGAGGACCAAACTACGACGAATCCACAGGTCGCTCTACCGCTTCTAAATCTATTGTAATTCATTCCGGCGGGCTGGCACATCCCGAGACTATTTCTTCGGATTTCACTGGACGGGTTTTCGGTGCACTTTGACATTGCTGACATGTCTTTGGAGCTAGGTACCAGCCCGACGAGACCGAGGAGCTAGCTTGTGTGCACGACTACATGTCCATAGAATACCATACAGCGTTCCATGGCCGTCCGGGCAAACTTGCGAATTTGCTACTATGAACCGTCGAAGATGGGAATAGGGTTACGTGATGTGGGGTTATGCTTGACGGTCTCAGTGCGGCGTTCTTCGAGATGGATCTTGAAGCCGGAAAGATAGGGCTTGTACGAGATATTCATAGTGATGTGAGCTACGGGATTGGCTCATTAGATCATCTCTTCTGTTCTGCTGTCAACCGGAAAAGTTTACTTTCGTTCATGACGCAAAGCGAGATTTCCGATGGCTAGCAGGGGAAGGAAACAAGGATAGGGACAGCGCTGCCTCACTGAATTTCCTATGTTCATCATATAACTTTTCCAAGCTTGCAACTTTGGTTGCCGCCTGTGATGTTTGCACGATATCCCGGACCGTGATATCTTCAGCTCCACGGGACAATCGTAGCTCTAAACCCCTCCATCCCCATCTCTACAACCCTTGATCATCCTCCAGCACATCATACTGCCCATCACCAGTAATGCTCTTCTGCCTCGGCCCAGCCCCCGTGTCACCAGCGCTTTCCGCCGCCTCTCTCTGGAACTTATTCTCCGCCGCTCTTCCAGGATCATTCTCATCTCCAATGTCCGAGTTAAAGCTCGCGTTCTTGCTTTGGTCGTCGTCGAATCCTCCCTCGGTGATATTCTTGCCTTTCGGCTTGCCGCTTGTGGGCTGGTTTGAATGGACGTACGAGGGCGCGCTATCGACGTGGCTAGACTCATTGCCTGAGGTGCCGGTTTGAGAAGTGGTTGAGGGTGCATTGACGCCTCCTTTGGCCTCGCTGCCAGAGGTGCCGGTCTGGGAAGTGCTTGAGGATGCAGTGTCGCCCTGGCCAGTCTCACCACCAGAGGTTGCGGTGTGGGAGGCGCTCGAGGTATCGGCTTCGTAGGTGCTCGAGGAATCGCCGGTTGCAGAAGCGCCCTCTCCCTTCGCGCTCGTCGGTCCACCCACATACCCTTGCGTGTTGTGGCTTCCTGGATGTTGGCCTTGTCCACCCATTCCTTCAGGGTACTTCAATCCCGCGGCTCCCTTGAGACGCGATGCCTCCTGCCAGTCCTCTGTCGCTTGGCGACTCTCGGCGTCGGGGGCGGGATCGAGCTTGACGGCGCTGGAGGTGTCGGTGTTGGCGAGTGTGGAATTGCTCCCCTTTACGCTCATGGGTGCGGCATCGCGGTTTTCGCTGAAGCCGCCGCCGGCTCGGACATTCTCTGCGGCGAGGGAGTCTGAAGTCACGGCACCGGCGCCTTCTTTGATTGGATGGTTGTAGCGTTCGGGGTCTGTGGTGTTCTGTGCAGTGTGTCAGTTGTAAACCAAATAGATCTTCAGCAGTACTTTGTACAAATGTTAACACGCGGGGAGCTGAAATTGAAGATACCCTACCTTCATGCCTTTGTGCGTCGAACCAATGGGGGTTCCTTGCATATCCATGTTTGGGAGATGTTCTTGTAGCGTTGAATGGTTGGAATGTGAATTGTATGAGAAAACGGTGTGACTGATATTTCGTTACAGAGTGAGAGGTCACTTGAGCCCTATGGAGTGACAGATCTTCGGGTAATGTTGACTCTCAGTTACGCTTGCATGACGTCACAGTTACTCTGGCGGTCTGGAACCCTCACGCTCTTGGGATGCGAATATGAGTTCCTTTCAAAGACAGAGCATTAATCTGGAAGATCCATCATGGCCTCTCGCCTTTCTTTTTGTAGATTCACAAAGAAGTTTCTCTACAGCGATCGATCTAAGGGTATTCGTACAACCATTGCAAACAGCGCAAACATGTGGGGCTTCAGTTGCATACCATATTCAAACCTGGGGTTGCGAGATAGTTGTCAATTTTAGGCATCCGCGAGTCTTAACTCTCAGAGACTGGGGGGTTTCCAAGCTTTTCTGAGCTCACTGCTATATCCCAATGATAGCTATGTCGTCTCCATACTGCGGAACCACGCTCTACTTCGCACGAGCGTCTTTAGGTGGTTCATCCAGACCGTCCTTGCCCTGCCTACCCACACCTGAATCTGGTGCCGTGTTCTTACCATACTGATCCCCATCTATTCTCACACTGCTCTCGGCGGTAGCGGGTCCACGCAACGCATCACCGCCCTTGCCATAGGAGATGTCCTCAGAAATACCACCTGAGCCCACGTTGACTTTACTCCCATCGGCGGAGTTCCAGTCAGAAGCGACTGGTGGCTGTTCGGGCAGAGGAAGGTTGGCTTGACGCTCTGCGATGATGTCTGCGTTGGATTTGGAGTCGATTATGGACTGGTGGAGGAGTTAGCTCAGATCCTCATAAGTAGGCTAAGGCTCGTAAGGAAGCTACCTTGAGATGTGAGGATTCTGCGTCTTTGGGGACGCTTCCGCCATGAAGTTTCGACTCGCGGGACTCCAGCTTGCGGACATCCTCCTTGGTGTAGTGAAAAGTCTCTTCGGTTCCGGACTTCCTGAAACTTGCTACCGTTGTGATCAGTCCAGTGCTCAAAAGTAAGACACTGAGGACGTCCAGGTTACTTTTAGTGTGTAGTAGACACTTGCTCTTGCATGCGATGCTTGCAGTAGAAGTGTGTTGACAGAGTGTAAGGATAAGTACCTGATGGATTCCCTGTGGGAAAAGTCCCGCGACTGTTGTTGCTTCCGACCTGGTGGGGCTATTTGCGCATTATGACGTTCTCTCTAAGAGCTCCCAAAACAGAACATGTCAATTGCACCAAGCAGGATATGATCACCATAAGAACGCGACATCCGGCTGGATCGCAAGGAGGCTAGTCAAATGTTTTTTGGAACGAGGTTCACAAGCGTAAATTCTCTATAAGGGAACCGTTCCAGTAATCAGATGAGACTGCACAGAGGGTAAATGAAGCAGCTATGCCTTGTGTGGAGTTAGGTCAATGAGCTCCTATATCAAAGACATTGGCCGACTTTAAACCAGGATTCCCAGCTTTTCGATATATGTACAGTACGCCCACCCTGCGCCTGGAATACCCGACGTACCATGCCAGAGCGGAGAGAAGACCCTAAACCCTTACGTTCCTCGACTCCTTCTCCACCAACTTGACTAGATCCTTATAGACTTCCTTGAATTCTTCCTCTCCTTCGTCTGGCTCCCCGCCAACCTTCTTCTTCCTTCCCTTTTCCGGCGTGATCATGACCACACTTGTCGGCCGCTTGGTGCTCCCTGCCGAGCCCAGCTCCGCTCTTGATGTGACAAACAGATATGGAACGCCATGATCTTCACACAGCACTGGTATATGTGATATGACATCCATTGGCGATATGTCCGCAGCGAGGATCACAACACCGGGTGCCGCGCCGCCGGCTGCTGCTGCTGGTGTAGATTTTCGGAGAGATTTGACCACTTCTTTAACGCCGCGTTTGAGGGACTTGTTCTTGGCAGCTGGGCAATATCCGAGTCAGTATGAAACCACGAGTGGGTCGTAGTAGAATAGTGCATACCTTTTTTGACACTCTTCAGAACCTTCTTCGCAACCTTCTCGTCCGCCAATGGATTCGCAAACGGCACCAATGCACCCAATGGCGGCGCGACCTTTACTTTGACCTCCACATCGCCGTTCTCCTTTATCGCAACACTCCCAGGCTCCGCTTCCTCTAGTGTGTTCAGCAGTGTCGTGGTCACGTCGCCGTTTTCCGCGAGTTTCTTCTCTTTCTTATCCTTCTTGCTTTTGTGTACGCCGTCCTTTTCTGAGCGCTTCTCTTTCTTTTCCTTTTTCTCCTTCTTCTCCTTATCGCTTTTCTCTTTGGCCATGTTAAAGGAGCTGACCGTTATCGAGAGGTTTGGTGGATTTAGCGCTGGATCATTCTGCGAGCTCGAAATCGCGAAATTTTAAGGCGAGCTTCATGCGCTAGCCAGATTCGGCGGCACCCGTCAGTACTCTTATTTTAGAAGTCAGCTTCTTATCTATACGAATTCCTTTTAGTCAAGATCATTGAGTGTTGTAATGTTTTCGATCCTGCCCAAGTACACATGACGCCTTCGAAGATCCCTCTGATCTTGGTGAACATCGGACAAGTTACTGCTCTCGGTGGAGTCAAATCGATTGAGCGTGTAGTCTAACTATTTACAACACAGCGACCAAGCCATGCGCTCGTGGCGGCCTCATGCTTCACGCTGGACTAGAAAGGCAGTGGGTATCCTTCACCAGAGGTGCTCTTCCCTGTCGAGCTCATTCCTCCACTCCCATTTCCGCAATCCCTTTCTTCGAATTGTAGTACTCATTTCTGGATCAACAGTATGGTCAGTCTCAACTCCTAAGCTCCCCAGTAACGGTGTGCTGTTTGATCCCACATACTTCTCTGTAGCCCAGGTCAATGTCACATATGCAATGACGAGTGGAGGCGCTACGTAGAGGACCTGGGCGCGGAATCTCCGCCATGAATTGAATACCGCCGCAGTCATGACGCCGGCGAGAGGGCGCTGACGGTTCCCGGATAAAGCATAGGTCGTTATACCCTTTTGTGGCTGGGATCCTGCGCGGTCCCGATCAGCCTCCTCATCCTTTGAGGGAAACCATCGTCAAGTCCAGCCGTGGTCCAGCCCTCAATCGCAATTTCCAATGCTATATTTCCAGAGCGGTCGCTTTCATGAAGCTGGCTGAACCCGAATACCGTGGCATAGCTCGAAAGTTGCGCAAGCAAACAGGGACATACCAAGATTGCCCCAACCTCCAAGAAAGCTAAAAACGAGTCAGGTCAGCAAGTGGTTTCAGGAAAAGCTGTATGAACGACGGATAGAGCTTGAGGATGACATGAAGGGCTCCTCGTGCTGGCTCGGAGGAGCGCCGGCTTTGGGTAGCAAAAGTGGCCGACTTACTGTCCATGCTTGGTATCCAATGGTTCACTTCCACCAGTCATCTTTCTGAAAGCTCAACGACTTCTCCGCAGTGGTACCGCAGATACAATGTATGTGTGAAGGTCAAATCGCGAAGAAATGAAACATTGTGAGAGATGCGGTACGTGAGGGTTAGTGCCAAGCTTTCCAGATCCGCTAGTCCATTTTCGAAGTCGATGCTGGAAAATGTACCGAAGCTCGACTGCTTCACGACGGCACCTACCATCTCCCTCATCATCAGACCCAGTTCACTTCTAACCACAAGATGGCGAACGCTCTAGGCGCCGTCTACAAGTTCGCCATCCCTATTGCCGTCGGGTTCTCCTTAGCACAAGCATCGATTTACGATGTCAAAGGTGGTTCAAGAGCAGTTATATTCGACAGACTGGCGGGAGTCAAAGACCAGGTCGTGAACGAGGGGACACATTTCTTGATACCCTGGCTGCAGAAGAGTATCATCTACGATGTCAGAACGAAACCGCGAAACATCTCCACAACAACCGGCAGCAAAGATTTGCAGATGGTCAGTTTGACCCTTAGGGTGCTGCATCGACCTGAAGTGAAGATGTTGCCGAAGATCTATCAGGTCAGTCTTAACATCTCCCCATATATATCGGCTATGAAGTCCTCACCCGTTTGTCTATGTATACTGATGCTGAAGTGCTTAGTCCCTTGGTCAAGACTACGACGAGCGAGTCCTCCCCTCCATCGGCAACGAAGTGCTCAAAGCCATCGTCGCTCAATTCGATGCCGCCGAACTGATCACGCAACGAGAAGCCGTCAGCAACCGGATCCGCACCGATCTCCTCAAGCGAGCTCAGGAGTTCAACATCGCCCTGGAAGACGTCTCCATCACCCACATGACTTTCGGCAAAGAGTTCACTCGTGCTGTTGAGCAGAAGCAGATTGCGCAACAGGATGCCGAGAGAGCGAGATTCATTGTCGAGAAGGCCGAGCAGGAGAGACAAGCGAACGTTATCAGGGCGGAGGGTGAGGCGGAGAGTGCTGATATCATTTCAAAAGCGGTGGCAAAGGCGGGTGATGGGTTGATCATGATCAGACGTATCGAGGCGAGTAGGGAGATTGCGCAGACTCTTGCTAGCAATCCTAATGTCACGTACCTGCCCGGTGGCGGCGAAGGTGGTAGTAAGGAGGGTGGTGGGAAAGGGACGAGCTTGCTCCTTGGTTTGAGATCTTAGTCGCGAACAGCTCATTCCTGCATATCAATCATTGCCCCACGGTTTTGGAGCGAAAGTAGAGTAAGGTGTATCATACGCAGTGTATTCTCCTCTTTGGCATGTCAAAGCTCTCTAACATATGTCGGGTCACAACGCAAGATCTTCGTAAATGCAAATCTGCGCGTATATGTCTGCAGTCATGTAACGTGATTGAGTTGTTATTCGAATCACACAAGTGTTGAACGGCAAGCGGACTCGGTGTGATGCCATAGTAAACCTACAAGCTCTAAAGAGACAAGAAAACCAACATGTTGGATGGGGATAGTACGCAAGAGCGTAGAAAAATGCAGGTCGTATTCGCTCAATACCCGAACGCCACGCTGATGCTCCTAAAATGACTATCGATGCTTCAGATCTCAAACTCCTCCTCGAGCCAGTGCCGTACAACCACTTTGCCCTCCTCGAAGGCCTTCCTCGGCCAGCGGACGATGATGGCTGCGTGGCTATGGCCCACCTTGTGGATATAGACCGGGAACTTCCTGAACCCAACATCGTCGAGTGCTTCAATCATAGCGAACTGTTCTGATGTGAGCGCCAGGATGGGGAACTCTGGCTGCCGTGACTGAGTACGTGAGAGCTCGGTGGTGGAGTCAGACGTCTCGAGAGACTTCTCAGATCCATCTGTAGCCGTTTGGGGCCCGTCACTGCGTGACGAAGCCCTGGCTGAAACCGAACTGCGACGAGCACCAAATGAAATATCTGTTGGACTGGCTGCCTCTTCGGTGCCAGCAGGGAGGTACTCTTGGCTTTGACCAGCGTTCATGTTTTCGAAAGCATCTTCTACAGCGCTGCGGACATCCTGTACCATCAGTGGTATCCTGTAGCCACCGAGACCGATGCCTGCCTTCCCCTCTTCGTGCAGCCTGATTCTTTGACGACTTCTGATAGATTGGATTCCAGAATTGACGAGGAATATTACGGACCCAATGGGGATCAAGACGAGCAATAAGGCGAAAATTGGAACGCGAGTAAGTAGCGTTTGGCTACTACCAGCGAGCCGTTTGTAGAACGTTGGCAGCTCTTTGGGCTCCTGAGGCAAAATAGGGTTGTCGGGATCAAGTATTATGGGCTCATAGCCTAGGGGAGTTACTATTGCTTCACCCTAACGAAAGATCAGAGTCATACCTTTCAAATAGTTGATCTTTACCGCATCTGGTTTGGTAAAGGGATCTATTCGGGACACTCCTGTAGTATAGTAGACCGCTGACCTGTCATTGACGATATTGGTATACAAGACTCGGTTTTTGAACTTTGACAGGGCTCTTATGAATATGCTATCGCGATCTGCCAAAACACTGAGCAAAGGACGGCCGGTACCCCGGAAGGAGTCGATAGTGAAGAGCTGACGGCCTGACATCGACAACGTCCTTGCTCCGAGCACGTTCCAGAGATGATTGTGGAAGCCCAGAAGTGGTGTTCGAACGCCCAAGTGAGGTGTAGCAAACGTGGTGAAGTTGACAGGTTCTATCTTATCGAACCAACCCTTGGAATGCAGTAGTCCAACGGCATATCTGGCAACCAATCCGCCAAGGGAATATCCGACTATGCTCAACTTCTTAATCTCTTGTCCACTGCGGCCAAGCTCCTCCAATGTGTCTTCAATCTCCTGTGCGACACGTTCGCCACCTAGTTCCACGCCATCATAAGTAAAGCTACCAGAGTTGCGCTTCGCAACCAGGATATGCAGTCGATCCGCTGGGTACTTCTCTCGTAGGGCGGCCGCGAGGTAGGAAAGATGCGACGGGTTGCCCCAAAGTCTTTGAACTGTCAGCACTGGAGATTGAGGATCATGTATCGTTTGGTGGAGCTTACCCATGAACTAAAACACAGAGGTGATCAGCATGTCGCTGACCATGGTTGCCTGTGTTCTCTGTATTTTCCATTCCCGTTGAATAGAACAGTAATGCTCTGTCTATACTGAGGATTGAGAAAGGGAACGTGTCGGCGACTACTATGTATCCTAGTTACGTTTTCCCGTGGGGGTCTTCCACCACCTGACTGTCGATGATTGAGCTGGATGCAGTTAGCTCTCCCGTAGCCCTGTCGGCCGGACTTCGAGTAGTCAAAGCTTCTGGATATCAAGTGTCCGTGGAAGGTCTCATCAGTACTGGATCAATATATTCAGCCAGTAACGCCGAATGCTGGCAGAGACAACGGCGTTTGTACATGCGAGGATGGTCGCACTAAACATATGACACGTTGTTGGCAGATCAGGCAACATCTGATTCGTTTCTCAGACCAGACACAAGAGCCTTGAACGTTGACATCCAGTGGACATAGTTCTTGCAGCAACTGTTCTTACTTGAGGGCAAGAGTGGTCGGTTGCAGCTTGCATCCATCTCTAGCACAGCACTCTATGGAGGATTCCTCCGAGCCACAAGAAAGTGGATTTCAAACTCTGCCTACAAGGAATGCTCGTACCGCTGCTGTCACATTATCACTTCCCTTGGATCCCCGAGGACAAGAAATTCCTTCGGTTGGTTAGGATTTCACCGGGGTCTGGGTCAGATCTCTCATCATATGTTTATATCGTTGTCAACTTCGTCGTAGTATTGACGGTTCTGCTAAGCGCCTGTGTGTGATGTTCTCATCTACACGTTTGTTCAAGCAAATAGCTTGTCCGCAAGGTTTTGGTTGCGGCCTTCCTACTTGCATATTCTCTCATGATGCCAAGGAGTTGTCCAACGGAGAGCAGCCGCCACCGTCGATTCCGCATTCACGTGAAGAAGACAATGTTGGAATTGATGATGGGAATGTTGACGGACCTCGCAAACGAAGACGGGTTCATGCTGAGGGCAACCTGGGCGAGTTCGAGGGCAACCAAACGCAAAAACCGCTCTCTGGTCTATCGCCCACGCCAGCAACTGTATCCGTTGATGATGCGGATGGCTCTATCAAGCATAAGACTGCTTTGTTAATGACTTCTAATCGCGAGATCTCTCCACCGCCGCTCCGTGGTCGAAACGAAGCTCTTAGATCCCTCGAAACCAATGAGCGACTTGCTTGCGGTAAAATCGAGGCCACGAGGCGAGCTTCAAGACAGCCTGCGAAAGAAGCAGTTCAAGAGACGTTAAACCCTCGAATGCTTCCACATCCACCAGCCTCGCATACAATACGTTTGGCTATCGTCACTAAATTGCATGAACAGATCGTCCGACTCAATGACGAAGTCATCAAGAGTCAGGAGCCGTCGAAGAGAGCTTTGGAGCTATCGAAGCAAGAGATGATCTCCATGGTTCTAGAAGAGGAGGAAAAAACTGCGCGAGATAACCCTTCAGTCTACTCCAATGTCATCAAATTACGGATCGTCGCAGTCAAGAAAATGAAGCTCGAGGACTGGAAGCAAGATCGACTCAGGCAGATTGCAAAGGACTTTCCGGAGGTTAATCGACAGCCTTCAACCGCACCATCACCTGTTGAGACTGGACTAAACGTCCAAGAAGAGTTGCTACTCTTACCGAAGCTGTTGATAAACCAAGAGGCCCTCCAGAAGTTTGGCTACGTCTCGATAGCGCCGAGTGAAGCAGAGATTGCCCAAGCCAAGAAAGGTGTTGAAGCTGCTCAAGGCTGGGAACAATGCGATCGTTGTAGAACGCGTTTTCAGGTCTTCGCTGGTAGGAGAGCAGAAGATGGAGCTCTGACTACAGGCGGTAGCTGCACATATCATTATGGAAAACCCCTACGTCCTTCAAAGGAACGAACCGACGCTATCAAAGGTCACAAGGATGCCCTATACTCTTGTTGCAATGAGCCTGTGGGAGCTTCGATTGGTTGCACCAAAACGGATACTCATGTCTTCAAGATCTCAGAAGCTACGAGATTGGCTGCAGTCCTGCCTTTTGAGCGGACGCCACGGAATGAGGATGTTAAGCCAGCAAAGGCGGTTTGCTTCGATTGCGAGATGGGCTATACTGTCTACGGTATGGAATTGATACGCATAACAGCAACAGCTTGGCCTGGCGGTGAAGAAATATTGGATGTGTTGGTGCGACCAATGGGTGAAATGTTGGACCTCAACTCCCGGTTTTCCGGTGTTTGGCCACGACACTTTGCAGATGCCGTACCATACGAGGCGTCCCCAGACCAGAGCGAAGAAGGTTCCGAAGCGGGCGAAGTTGCGGAGTGCGCCTTACGACTCGTTGACTCACCCGCAATGGCTCGCTCACTTCTCTTCAAGTTCCTCACGCCTGAGACTCCTCTCATTGGCCACGCTATCGAGAATGACTTGAATGCTACACGCATCATCCACCCATCCGTCATAGACACTGTGGTTCTGTACCCGCATCCTCGTGGCTTACCGCTTCGCTACGGGCTCAAAATGCTGGTGAGCAAACATCTCGACCGGAATATCCAGATGGGTGGAGAACAAGGGCATGACTCTAAGGAGGATGCCAGGGCTGCTGGCGATCTAGTGAGATTAAAGATTGGACAGATCTGGAAGGTCATGATGCGAGAAGGATGGACGATCCAGGACGGTGAATTCTTCCCGCCTTTGCCGCCGCTTACTGCGACGCCTAATATTCCGAAGGTGCTGGGACCAGGAGGTGCCAGGAGAAAGAGGTGAGAGGGTGATTGTGAAGGATGAGCAAGGTAATACGGCGGATTGCACGTAGAAGCTTTCAGGGGAGAGTGTTTGCATCTTCAATGGAAATCCTGCCAACCGGGCCGGCATCACTTTGAATTAGCGGTTCAGGTATATGCTTTCCATCACGTAGTGAAGCACACACAACATTCATGCGATCTCTCGCTACACTTGATCTCCACCCCAACGCAGCTTCTTTCATAGCAGAGGTCACCCCCGCCATTGTTACATCTTTCTCGTTGGATTCGGGAGCTGCCTGACGTGGTTCCTTGATAACTTTCACATGCGAGGGGCGACCTCTAGAAAATCAATGGCCACTGCAAGGTCATATCCCTGATCCCATACATGGGAGTGATGTCAATACCCACATGCGTGGTTCGCCACATACGGTGTAGGATCATAATTGAGCATCAGCACATGTGAGCTCGGCACTTGACTTCTGTCGAGCCATAAACATAGCGCTGCCTGGCTGTCTCTGAGAAGGTGCCCGCATGCTTTTGATACGTGCTCGGATAGGTCTTCTCTTCGCTGCCAGATAACTAACTATCATCATAGCCTTGAATGATTGATCCCTAAGGTCAGGTAGGACTGCACATATACCCCCGTATGCCTTTCTTGGCTCCAGCATGGGGTACGGTGTCACAGGCCTACTTCCCAGGGCTCACGTCGATGAGAGCAATATTCAGGGTCTCTTCGCCGTTAAGGAAGGACGGATGATCATCTTCGATCTTGCCTGGTACGAGTACCAGACCCTATCTAGTTACGAAGTGAAGCGCCTGGCAACCCACGGTGATGTCACTGAAGACGGTATAACGCAGGCGGCGGATCAGATCAAGACCCTGCCTCGGTTTGTCAATCTCCCGAAGACTTTTTCAGTTTAAGGTTCGTAGCGTCACTTATGTAATCTCAGGGTCCGTTTCATCAGAGAACATGAGCTTATCGGCCCGCGGCTGCATGACATCATCACGCATCCGACGGAAATACTTGAGCACATGTCAGGCACAGCAACGTCTTTCATTGGAATACAACAACCCGACTGCCGGCGAGACATGTACGCTAGGACCAAGCCGTGTACTTGTGCTTACGACACATGTAAGGTAGGACTGGGCGATTCCACTTTTCTTCAGCGAAGACCCTGAACGATTCAGGACAAAGCTACAAAGCTACAGCCGTCTGGCGTCATGGATAGAGTGGGCCGGGAGCTACCACTGGTTCGATTACTGATACTGATAAGTGGACCACTAACAAAACTTGATAAGAGTAACCTAAACCGAAATTCGAGACTGACGCACCTGAGAAGATTCTGCCGAGGGCCATGGCACTCTCACTCTGGAGGTACTTTATGTCAGACCTTGTATAAAACCTTCTACGTCCTGCACTTCGTTGCGACCCATCACTCATTGATTAAATTTGCAGAGGGCCTCCCACCAATATCCACGACTGAAGCTTTAGAAGTCAATATAATCGACTACTTTCGCGGTCCCCCTCCTTCTATTACTACCATCGTATCCGTTGCTTGGACTCAACACGGCCATTATGTCTGCCTCAGGTGCCGTTCTCCCTTCTGGGAGGCCAGGCGTTCGTCGCCTTTCCTCCATGGCAGTCACCCCTGAAGATTTAGTTACGGGTCCTGTGGTCATCGTGCCACCAAAGCACTTGATGTCCCCTAGTGACGCACACGAAACGGCTGTGGCCCTGGAGATGGCAAAACATAACCTGCTTCGGACGAGCTCCGGCGACAGTACCCCTACGATGTCACCAAGTACTACCGTTACAGGCTCTTATGCCTATGCTTTCGACATTGATGGTGTCCTCATCCGTGGCGGAAAGCCTATTCCAGAGGCTGTTGAGGCCATGAAGGTGTTGAACGGTCAGAACGAATATGGCATTAAAGTGTAAGTTTCTGGAGCCTTCGGTGGCCTGACATTCTAACGCAGATCAGCCCCTACATCTTCGTCACGAACGGCGGCGGTAAGACGGAGCAGGAGAGATGTCTGGACCTAAGTAAACAACTGGAGATCGAAGTCTCCCCTGGCCAGTTCATCTGCGGCCACACACCTATGCGAGATATGGCCAAGCAATATGATACCGTTCTCGTCGTTGGGGGCGAAGGAGAGAAATGTCGTCTTGTTGCCGAAGGTTACGGTTTCAAGGATGTTGTCACCCCTGGCGACATCATCAAAGACAACAGGGACACCACACCATTTCGAAAACTCACCGATGAGGAACAGAAAGACTCCCGCGCTCGTAACTTCAACGAGATCGAAATCGAAGCGATATTCGTCTTTGCAGACAGTCGCGACTGGGCCGGTGATCAGCAGATCATTCTTGATCTCCTGATGTCCAAGAAGGGCCGACTAGGTACCCGATCAGAGACCTTTGATGAAGGTCCACCCCTCTTTTTCTCTCACAACGATGTCGTCTGGTCTACCTCCCACGAGCTTACGCGCATCGGTATGGGTGCTCTACGGGCATCTCTCGAAGCGATGTTCAAGGCGGTCACGGGTAAAGAGCTGAAAACGACGGCGTTCGGCAAGCCTCAGATCGGTACCTTCCAGTTCGCAACTCTCCTTCTCAAGCAATGGCGCAAGGATACCCACGGCATCGACTCTCCACCGGAGACTGTGTACTTTGTCGGCGATACCCCTGAATCCGACATTCGTGGCACGAACGAGTTCGACGAATCCCCTTTTAGTGCGAACACCTGGTATTCGATCCTTGTACGGACAGGTGTGTTCAAGGAGGGTACCGAACCGAGATTTACGCCCAAGGTAACGGTGGATAACGTCCTGGAAGCCGTACGACATGGGATGAAGCGTGAATTCACCAAGTCCATGAAAGCTTACTCGATTGACGCGGCGCCGTCAGTGGGTTCTGCTATCCTCGAGGAGTAGGGATGGTCTTCTGCTTGACCACCTCGCCTTGTTGCTGTTCTCATTCTATGAGTGAAACCTTTCCTTTGGAAGTGCTCCTGGAATGGCCGCTTTTTACCATACGTCGTCTTACAGCCGCCACGAAAGCATGGGCCCTTGTCGTGTTAAGGCAGGGTGCTCGGTACACTGGCGCATGATCGTCTTTTGCTCTTGTGGATGCATACAGGTTCTGGGAAGACACGGGAGGTAGTCTGGTCAGAAAGGGTGAATGGGAAATTTTAAGGGGCGTACTTGTTAAGGACTCAATATTTATACCCCATTAGACTCTTGAGCCCTCGTCTTGATGATCAGACTTCGTACATGGACAATAGTGTGCCTCTGGTTTTATAATAATTGTACCGATGCTTCGAAGGTCAATATCATAACTTTGATTAAGACCCTTGAATGCCTTCGTGTCAGACAATGTCATCCCAGGGTCATGGTGCCTGAGCATGTTTTGCAGTAGTGATGACGCACAATCATCAACCATCTTCAGTTCATTTGACTCATTCACATGACTTCAACACGGGCGCTTCCTTCATCTTGGTCTTTGCAATATGATTGGTTGAGTCTTGGAGGGCCCGTTCAGTTCGCTTACGCCCGCGATTCCTTGTGATCCTTGTCAATGTGATCATACAGTAACTGACCCGCCGTGATGTGACCTTGCTTGTTTGTGTTTGTCGTGTTACTTTGTACAACTTCCTGCGAAGGAATAGTTCAGGACCTCCGCGCGCAACGACAGCAGCACAAGACATAAGGTAGCAACGTTGCTGGAGTGCTAACACAGCAGCAGCCGAGACATGAAGACGGCCTCGACCGAGTCATAGCGTGGCAGCCCTCTCTTACTTAGAAATCCGTTCTTCGCACCACAGGACGACTGCTGCCTGCATTGCAGATCTCCTCGACTTCCGATTCAAACCATACTCTTCTTCAAGGCAGACGACTGAGAGTAACTGCGCGCTGCGTGATACGAGATCTCGCCAAAACAAGAACAAAGCTGACTCGAAGCTTGAGTACGCGCAACGATAAAGCTTTGTACATATGTGAGACGGCAGATCTTCAAGTATAAGTCGAACTTGAGGCGCCAGAAACAACTCCTTACTGAGGTACTTGTACAACGGGTATCTAACAAGATGGTCCCCAAATCGTCACAACCTCCTGCAGACATGCCTACGCCTACCATTCAAGCTTTCGATGAGGTTCCAGACACTCCCAAATCTGAAGTCTCTGAAACGAGACCTTCTACCCCTCGGCGAGCCACCGAGCCAACATCTGGCACACCATCATCACAAATCTCCGGGATGAGCACATTGTCCTTACGATCCCGCAACCGTTCTCCAGTTTCACGAAGCCCCCTACGATCGCGTTCTTCCGCGAGCTCTTTGACGGCTCCGCCTATGACAAGAGCACATTCTTCTCCAGTAATGGACACGACTGGGCGAGTTCTCATGTCGACCACTACTGTGCGACCCTCGAGTCCGCTTGGTCCCCCAGGCCGTCGAACAAGCCCACTGAGACGGCCGATTGATGATATGTACCCAAGCTTTGGAGGACAGGTAGACATTTGGGAGACCATATCTGAGAATCAAGAATTGGAGCTCACGCCTAAAGCATCGACAACACATACAGACCCAACGCTAATTTCACCGATATCCCTGCATCATACATTCCAGCGAAACCGTCGAAGGCCATCGTCTCCGTTGTATCAGATCCCGCAACCAACGGTTTCCAACAGCAGTGCACCGTCTGCATCAGCCTCCAGCAGTTCATCACCTTCGCTGGCACCGATCAAATTCAATGAACCCTATCCGTCCAATATCTCATTCTCCTCTTCCTCTATGCCGTCAACACCAACCTCTCTTCGCTCTCGCTCTCCTAGCATATCTTCTCTCGAAACGATCCCAGACTCACCTGACGCCGAAGAAGCTGCGCTTGAAGCCGAGAACATTGCACGTCTTAAAGCTGCGGCTGACGACGAAGCCGAGAACCGTGATAGTAGCATGAACTTTGGCGATGCACAGCAGCGACGGAGTAGCTTGGATGTTCCTGGAGGAAGAAGTATGGTCCTTGGGGCAAACAGTTTTGGCGTTGTCTTCGGAGCTAGGGATAAGAGGAAGAGGTGGAGTGTTTGTGGGGCGGAGAGGAGGGGGGACTTGGATTTGGAGACGATTTGGGAAGACTGAGATTGACAGAACGAGCCATTGTGTGCTTCTAATCCGGAATCCTGGAAGACGAGGACGGGAGTCCAGTGATACAGTCAACAAAGATCTCCGGTAGCACGCTCGGCTCGTCCAGCGACCTCGGGAAGTGTAGCCAACGCTTCGATATCTCTCGATTTCAGCATTCACGCATTGCGTACAGTAAACGAGTTTAGGGGCTTCGTGGCTTTTAATACGATAGCGCTTGCGGTCTTTCTCTTGCATAATTGGCGTCGTTCCTCACTGTCATCTCTTAGGCCGCTCTACGAACGGCATGCGGCACACGCGATCATGTGCATGGAACGCGTTGATACCCGGGTATGATTTGTCATGTCTACTTGTTTTCCATGCTTACAGGGCGTTGTTACCGAACTTTCTTCCTTGTCCTGTATGTATACTCGATGACAAGACCACTTCTCAGCGTAGCAATCCAAACATGGCTAGGCGCTTCGCTCATCATACCAACGCTATGGAGCAGTTTCTCTAATGCTCTACTCGAGGCTTCGACCCAATCACACGTGTTTCCTTTCTTACAACCCATCCAAGGACCTGGTATCCAGTATAGTGGAGGCGTTCTGGAAGAATTGCTGAACTCCATAGTCCCAGGTGCATCTCTACCGCTTTCATCATGATCGAAGGAAAAGAGCACCGTAATCGATCTCGGTCATGTCTCTCCGCATTCTCTCTCGAGACAAAGTCCTCGACTCATCTGCGGCCGCACAACATACACAAGCAGCGAGGAATCCACGGTGTTTGGAATATCGTCGACTTCCTCCCCCGACTTCCGATCGTCCCCCCAAGATTATCCCTCCGTCTTGCTTGCTACTTCTACCGATCTCTTCTCTCGTATACCCACATCTCTCCCCTCCTCTCGCGTCCTTCTCTCCATCTCCGCTCTTCCCCGGAAGAAACCGCGTCCGTCGACCCATCATCCTCTCATCCGCATCCCTGGACGTCTCGGCAAGCCAGCCAGCGAGCCGGCAAACAAGTACTCTCACGTCTCCCTCTTCCTTCCTTAACACCGCCACGAAGCGTCCACGTGCCTTCCTCTCGTCCGTAGAGCCCTGTCGGAAGATATGCTTCCGTCACGATCCCTATCCTTGCGTCCTCTCTTTCTTTCTTTCACCCAGGAATCTCCTTGATCTATGATGTTGCTGGACTCTCGGCCAAAGATGACAGATAGATAGACAGACAGACAGACAGACCCGGCACTCGGCACTCGACACGTGTACCCGGCGCCTGGTCTAAGCATGAAGAGAGAGAGAGAGTGGAGAGCCGAAAGCCGAGATCAGAAGTCAGACATCAGAGAGAGAGAGAGAGAGATACATGCATACACATATACCTCTCGCCGCCGTAATCGACAGTCGACGCACCTGCCTAGATAGATTCTGCGTAGGGAATCCAAGGCGGATGGTTTGATGGGATGGGATTGTGGGGTTGTGGGGTGCTGTGTTGGACTTGCTCGGCAGCCGGTCGGTGAAGTGGGGAAACGGGTAAAAAGGAGAAGGGGAAGGGGAAGGGGAAGGGGAGAAGGGGTGGTGTGGAGAGGGGTGAGTGAGTGAGTGGAGAGGGGTGAGTGAGTGAGTGAGTTGCTGTGTGTGTGTGTGTGTGTCTGTATGAAGAGGAATGCGGTTGCTAGAACTCGATGGTTTTGTTGAAGCAAGGTGAAGGGGAGAAGACTAATAATAGATGAAGCCTGAGAGGAGGATTCGAGGATTCGAGGATGGGAGGATGAAAATGACGACGACAACGACGACGACGACGACGACAACGACAACGACGACGACGACGACAACAACAGACCTAGCAAGGAATATGAATTTTCCGTGGCTATCGGTAATGGTGAGAATGGCGTACAGTAGGTATTTGAGAAAATAAATGTGTCCCGTCAAGTTTGGGAGAGTTTCAAACAGTATCGAACGTCTGTGGGGTGGAGGAGTAGACTATTGAATCTTGATGACTGTGTTGTGTTGTGTTGTGTTGTGGGGTTTGGGATAGGGGATCGGGGATCAGGGGTGTAGATATGTGTACAAATGCGCGTAGATGGTTGAGTGGACGGACGCTGTGGGAGGGACGTGTGTGTTCCGGGCGTGGTGGATGCACGTCGGCGGTGCTGTATTGTATCTGTTGTTGATGGGGTCAAGGTCAAGGTCAGCGTGTTAGAGGTCAGATGCGAGGAGCGGGCGAAGGTGGACAACTGGTATGATTCTCTTGCTTCGAAGTCCATAGTCAGCGGCTGTGAAGGTCCACTGGTGGGAGGGAGCCAGCCTTCAATCTCTGAAAACACGGTACGACGAACGACATCAAGACCATTCATCGGATCCAATCCTGCAAGAAAGCTTCTAGTTCCACCGGTCTAGGAATTCTTGAAATACAGTCTTACGATACGCTCTAAGTTCGGACATACGCATTACCATCCTACAGTTCCATCCCATTCAACGGCCCTGCAACTCTCTTCCCGTCTTTCCGAATAAAACCCTTCGCTTTGACCTCCCCATCAACCTCAGTATCATCAACGTGTTTAACACCGTATGCACTCACAATCCTCCTCCCAACTCCCTCCCCACTCCACCACGCCCCCGTGACCGTCCCCAATGCCACAAACGGCGCTGTATGTTCACCCGCCAACCAAACGCCACGCTCCGGAAGCCCGGCACGCAGTGCTTCGATATCTTTATCGAGTTCCACCGGTTCCTTTGTGTCTGGCGAGGAGGTTTGGAAATTGCTGTAGGAGCCGTAGCCGGCGAGTGGGTCCGTGGACCAGGAGGTAGCTAGGATTTTGGCTGGTTTGCAGTCTGGGTTTGTGGGGGTGTAGTTGGGGAGGAGGGTATAGTAGGGGTGGAAGAAGTTGGCCAGGGCGTCGAGGTATGCTGGTGAGTCGGGGTCTAAGGTGGAGATTAGAGAGGTGATGTGCGTGCTGCAGGGGCCGTAGATGTAGAAGAGGAGAGTTGGATGTGCGCAGGAGGATGGGAGGGCGGCGAGGTTGACGAGTTCTTGGTTCCAGCTTTGTGGGTTTGTGGTGCGCGTGTATTGGGGGGAGAGGAAGTGCGTGAAGCCTGGATAGTGTTCGGTATCTCCATTTTCTTCATCCTTGGGAGTATCCGTATGTTGGTATTGGTTCGAAATGGGTTCGTCCCAAAATGCGGAGGGAAAGGTGATGTATACTTTCTCCAGCCGCCCGTAGGAGATGTTGTCGATGGCTTGGGATATGCGTGCTGGCAATGGTGGTACGAAAGCGGATTTGTTTCGTTTGAGCCAGCCTAGGGGAGCGGTTATGACCACTTCGTCGAAGACTTGGGTTGAGCCGCAGATGGTGCGGAGTAGTGTTTTAGGGTTTTCGCTGTCTGTGGGAGAAGCGAGAGAATCTATCGACGTCACCGTCTTAGAGAATTGGATGTCGGCATAAGTCAGGGCCGTCTTCGCAACTAGTTCGAGGATCGCTTTGTATGTGCTGGCTACGAATAGGTTCTCTGAGGAGTATTAGATTGAGCAGAGACAGATGTCTGACTTGAATGCATGTATCGCACCTCCTTCAATACACTCTTCTAACCAGAAAAATTTCAAACTCTGCTGGTCAACCGGATCCCCCACAAAAGCACCCCACATCTGCGCCATCTGCAAGAGTATCTTCTGCTCGTCTACACTCACATCCTTCTCTTTCACTTTTTCTTGGAAAAAATCCATAAGGCTCTTCTCCGATGGTATATCTTCCGAGTCATTATTGCTATGCTTGAAGGCATCTGCAACAATGCCCCAGACTAGCTCGGAGTACTCTGTGGCTTTCTCCTCGTTCATAACTCGGCCTAGTGAGTCGAATACAGACTGGCGCTCACCGATGGAATGAGTAATGGTGTTTGTTTCGGCGGCTAAGTCCAAGATAGGGTTATGATCTGTGCCGTGAATCCAATTTGGCCCTCTAGATCGGATCAGCAGGGATATCGGCTAGATCGTTAATCCAGGAACTTACACATCGACGAGGTGACCAATGTGATTACTTTGGTGGACCTACTATAGATGAGCACCGCAAAAATTGGGGACGCAACTGTAGTCTTACTCGCCCACCTATTCGATTTCGGCCCTCTAGGATCGTGACCTTGAAGCCGTGTCTGACCAAGACTTCTGCACATCGTAGTCCAGCCATACCGGCTCCGACAACGCAAACGTGAGGGACTCGGCCTTGCGGGAGAAGTCGTCGTAGCATTTTATGTTGATTTCCGTTAGGTACAGATGGGGCGGTATTGTGCGGACTTCTGGAGAGATCTCTTTCTATTCGAGACATTTGACCGTTGGTACTGCGACCACGAGAATAGTGAGCTTTGCACTCCATGAGTGATGATTGATATTCCAAAAGCCGGGAAGATCATGAACGCTTTCAAGGATGCAAATCAACACATTGATCGAATGTAGCAGACTCTATTGAGAGCGAAGCGAGGATACTGAAGAAACAACCTCGAGAGATCTGCGATGTGCTCTTTCACGAAATGAGTTGGCTAAAGAGCACGGTGTTCATGCTCAGGTTGCTGCATGAGGAAGCCGCAGCCCAAGGACATGAAGCTAATTTCGCAAACGTAGATAGATGGGAGACTCCTTGCATCTTGGACAAATCGGCTCAAGGCGACAGTCCAAAGGGTATGAAGTGTCATAGAACAGATCAGGAGTTTGTGCTACGATGTACGACATCCACACCACCCAGTGCGGTTAGGTATTAGAAGCCAAGCGACAGAACCTGTGTGAGTGTAATACTCCGTACAAACTCCGTCGTAAGGATGAGAAGAAGGATGATAGAACGGACTGAAGCTGATATCATAGAATATAGAGCAAAGTAGGCGCGGACAAATTTCTATAAAGGCGCCTGGGAGGGCTCCGAAGATTGACAAGTTCACCCTTACATCGTCTCAGACTCGAATAGTCTTTCACCCAGGCACGTATCAGCGTATCCTCTTATCAGCCAAATAGATTCACAAACCAGAGACGGTAAGGCGCAGCGACTCGAAGTGAGCCGCTTGTTACAACGAGGATCGTGGGGTTGATAGACGGGTCAGCCTTACGAGATCGATCTGAGTGCACGGACCAACAAAGCTTCTATTAACAACCATCAATAACTAGGAAATAAAGCGATATTGATGACCAGTGTTCCAAAACAATCGTGCGGAAGGACAGTATCGCTCAGGAGCGTTTGATAGCTACCGTGCAGGTGAGCAGAAGAGGCTGCGGTATCTCGTCAAGGCACAACAGGCAGGTCGCTTGAGGAATTATCGACCATAATTGATAAGACCTCCATGTCCTCCACCACAGCCTGGAGACTGGAAGGAGACAAACAAAGTCATCGTTACCATACGAGCTACTATATATGCAACTGTTGCAAGCTTATCTGCGGTTTACTTAGTAAACCCGGTTCTAGCACTTCGAAGCAAATATCCATCTTCATTACGACTTGCCCTAAGCAGCTGATCTAAGGTCAACAGCATTATCACTAAGGGGTTCTCTGGGTACCTTCATCTACCCAGCTGGACGTTTGTGTTCGTTTCTCATTTCAGATGAATATGATTATCCTGAATTAACGCCATGCACCTTGACTCAAAGAAAGCAGGTTTTGCACACAATCAAGGTCTTCCTCTTCACGTGGTACACTCGACTCTCCCATGAAGGCCGCTATTTCTTCATCCTCCTCACCGCTGACTGCAGCCTTTCGATGACCACGGCCAGGAGTCATGTTCTCTCGGTTAAGAACAGCACCAAGACTCGAAGATTGACTCGGAATCTGGACGTTTTCCTTCAAGATCGGCCGCTGGCGGTTAAGCTGAGCCTCTGGCACTCGTCGCCTTCTCACGTTGGCTGTCTGTGTCCCCGGCTCCCAGTTCTCTTTATCTGAATCTCCAGATGGAGATCGAGAGACTGTGGGCTGTGTGCCATCATCCGGGCCCTTATTCTTCATCTTCGACAGTTGCTTCTGGGCGCTGCCATGAGCTGACTGGAGTCGAGCCATGGATGAAGTAGCACGAGATAGTTTTGGCTTCACTGGGTGGCCCGAAGCTTTGACACGCTTTACGGTCTCTGCCTTTGAAGCCTGCAGGTTTCGTTTGTTTGCATTTGGTGCGAGAGTCTTATTGTTCCGGGACCTAATAAGAACAATTGCGCCCACTGCAGACCCACTCTGTTCCTGTTCCGCGTGGACCGTTAATGCATTACGAGCATCGCTATCGCAATAGAACTCCCAGGTTCGAGCATCACGCGACCTGCCAGAGATGGTGCGACCAGGCCACGGTAAGGAAGGCCTATCATCGCTCTCTTTCGACCTATCACCACATCCAATAGCAGTTTGGCTTCTCTGGAGCGCGCCAGGCCGTCCGAGCTCGACAGATGATATCGATGGCTGGGTCCTAGGAGGCGAGGGAGAGTCCCCATCGTTGGTGGTAACCTTAGCCTTGCCATCCAGAGACATCGACAGTCTGACAAGCGATGAGGTTTGTTTCAGCAGATGAGGTGCCTGCGTACCTTCCCCTGACAAACGGTGCGATCCACTGGGCTGGCTGACAAAGTTATGAGATGATTGAAGCAATGGCGGTGTGATTGGGGAGTGGGCGGCGGACGGGGCACTACGCCTATTCGAGAGATATCCCAGATAGGCTGTTGGGGGTCTCGCATGGGCTGACGAAGATAGGTGCCTATCGAAGCTTGTAATCTTGTTAGGCGCTGATTGATTGGGTTCTCCACGTTGAGACGACTCCAAAGAGGTATTCAGGTCGTCCAGCGTGCCGGACGAGATGAGGGTCGTTTGACTGGAAGGCTTCGAGTCGAGGTCTGGAATGTTAGGGTCTAAGAACCCTATACTCGTGCAAAAATATGAAGTCGATCCAGCTTCTTCCGTGTCCGGGCCCAGTTTGTCGCGCGCTTTCCAATCACTTGGACGACTCTGGCTATCCTTGATTGGAGGAAGCTTCGAGGTGCTACCATTCGATAAAAAGCTCGAACAGTCCGCTTCGTCGGTATCTGCAGGATTCGGCCGAAGGACAGGGAGTATCTCGTGCGGTAGAAGTGGACGTGTCTTGCGTCTCGTGTTCTGACGTCGGTTCTGAAACCATATCTGAGGAGAGCCTGGGGTCAGTCTGCTATTGAGCAAGATACGCGTCTACCGCTGACGGATTCGAAGACACGAAGTTTTTCAACCCCTGAAAGCTGAACACGCTCTCCAGAGACACTGACCTGCACTTCTTTCTCTCCTAGAGCCACTCGATCGACGATATCCATACGCGCAGCCTTGTCGGGCTTGGGATTCAGCTGATATTCAGCCTCGAGGATTACATGGTCTTCCGGACTATGTGTTTATAAAAACTCAGCATTATTCGCCCAACCATACAAATAAGTGTATGCTGTGGAGGGGTTCACTGTTGTCACAAAACAGACGCGCAAAACAGTTCAAGTGGTACCAGAGACGTACCTTGTGCGTCGACGTTTCTGGCGGGCAAGAGACTTATTATCCACATTAGGAGGCAGACTGTGATTCAGGGTGTCCTGAGAATGGACAAAGAAGGCGAAGCTGCCATCGGACGTTTCTGAAGTCTGAGTGGCGGAGGACTGTGATGCCGAGGAAGGTGGAGCTTCGTCACTCATGGTGGTGACCTCCGTAGCTAACAATGCGTGATGGAGATGCGTATCCAAAAGATTGAGAAGATGATAACGCTATTTGGGAAGAATGTAAGCTACAGAATACCGCGTCCTGACATGTAGGCGCGTTCCTGAGTCTCTCTCCACCTCGAAGTGGAGTGCTCGCTTGAAGCCGGCAACCTAACCACAAATGGGTTTCGTGGGCATTTTGCACCGACGCGCCTTTCATAACTAAATGCACATTGTTCCAAGGATTGTAGGATTGGTTTCTATGATGCTTCGGGAACCTGCGTCAAGTTTGCACATTCGCTGTGGACTCGTAGGTAGCTAAGATGCACGTCACCCACACGCAATTTAGACAACCACATATTGACATTGTACTCGTAGGGTACCGGTTGTATCGAACGCCTCCCTTCTGTAACCCCCAGTAAAGTGCTAAAGCTTGTAGAAGCTGATTGAAGTATGGGCTTTCAATTGACATGCGCCTGGACGCTTCACTAATGAACACTTGCTCTCCTGTCTTATATCACGCCATTACGTGTTGGGGCTTCTTGATCTCTCCTCAAGTATGTTATTGAATCCCAATCAGGTACGCCCATAGCGTATCACGATCACGGCTCGAGCTCTCTAAGGCTGAGGGTGACGTGACGTGCAGCTCGCTTAAAGATCACGCTAAAAGAATCACGAAATCACATGATGTTCAGCTCGCCTCGCAGGGCTGAAATCTTTTGACTTCAGGCAATCGTCCAGGCGCTAGAGTACTCTTTTGTCAGCCACGATTCAACCTGCAGACCGCTGTCCATTTAGGTGCGGCCTAATGCAGTAATCAAGCTATTGCTGGCGTGTTGCTCGAGCAGACAGACACTCCTGCTGGCTCGGCCAGACCGGACCAGGTCGAGCCACTGCCAGCAGATCTTTGACAACGACGCTGCCTCGCCCTGTCGGATTGTCCGAAGTTTTCAAGGCCTTCCTTTGCAGCGTCCTGTCGCATCCTGGACACTTAAGTCGATGACAGTCTTCATGCCCCAGTTTCCATGGTGTTCTTTGTCGGCGGATACAGTGTGGCACACTGAGCGCATTCCATGTATCCATCTCTAATACTCCTTTATAATGCTCACAATCTAGAATGGCCTCAAGGCAGCAGCAGCAGCATTTGACAGGCTTCAAGAGAGTTGTGTTGGAAGCGAATATGAGTCCTCAGGCTCTCTGGACATTCTAGAACTTTGGTCGGCCTGGACACGCTGCATGCTCGCAAAGATACTTCAATTTCTTAAACCTGGAAGGTTGCACATGATTCTTGTACTAGTCTTCAAATCCGTTTTGGAGGGAGTCACCCAATATCTCCTGCGCCATTGAAAGCAACGGAACAACAGAGCCCGGATGTGGTGTCACACATCTGGGGCTTGACCAATTAGCGTACAGAGAGCAATGTCGATGTTCTGCAACTACTCCGGGCGTCTCTTCCCAGGATGCCGTCCTGGCGGCCGTTAGGCTGCGGCTGGTGAGGGACTAGACCGCCCCCACACCATCTTGTATTTGTCCAATGTTCCATTGGTGATCAGGGAGCGCCACATGTTCTCTTCACGTTTCCGCGTTCTGTGTTTTAAATTGGACGTTTAGCTTCTGTTACTCTGACCCATTAACAGAGCTGATCGGGGTAATCTTCTCTTTGAGTGCGGTCTTGCACCACCATACTTGCAGGAATGTGCGTCTCCTGGGCCATAGGGCGACGTTCCTGCATTCAAGTTCGTCTGCCTTACTTATCTGCAGGGTCTTATGCTTTCGTTGGCTAGATAATCAGCCAATGCGCAGACATGAATGAGATTAGACGGGTATAGCGGCCAGGCTATCCATTCTATAATAGGGCTACTACGGCAATCGATTCATTGACGATACTTTCCTTGCTCCAAGGGTACAGTGTGCTGCGTCTCGAGTCGGACGGCAGTCGCAACCACGGCGTAATTGCCATTATCGTTACTGACCTCCGCCGATCGACCCATTTATTGGCACGCATGGTACGGGAGCGGATATCTACCTACCACAATGTAAGCATCGTCACGCTCGATGTATCGCAATGTCACCTTTTTTGTGAGTGCACTCTTCATCCCATTATCTTTGATCACAATCGCTCAGTCGAGATGCCTTACCTTGCTTCGCAACTTGGATTTGCGAAAGGGTTTGGTCCAAGGCAGCACACTTACGACCGTTGAGCGGCCCGCTTGGAAGCCATGGTGCCAGACGTACCACAAACTTAGTCGGTCGTGGTGAGTTCCGTCAAATCTGTCATTTCTACCGCATAGCCAAGGCCTCTTTACGCGTCCTGGACTTGAGTTATACATCTGTCTCTCCTATTCGCCACTGCAAACCAGGCTAAGGAATCAATATATTGCTGCAACGCAACTTATGCCCCGGGACCCTGTGGATATCCAGCAGCTCTTCCCTAAGGTCTACCCAGGTTACCATAAGAATTGTCTGTTGCTGCCCTCATAGTTGACACGGCGGAAGTTCTGAGTCACACATGACTCGGTTCCCTGTCTGTGCCGCTCATTCGATACCGAACCAGGCATTCCTGGCTGCTGTGTTTGAGCCTCACCGAGTGTCTTCGGGGACAGTCGTTATTAGGCTCATATGACAGTCTGCAATCAGAAATGACCCATCAAGCCCTTTTTGTCTCAACCTTCCTCCGAACAAGCAAGCCACGATGATGAAAGTAGCGATTGCCGGCACCGGCGGGCTGGCTCAGTACATCGCGCATCACCTGGCAGCAGGCACGTACCATCAGTTCATCCTTCTCTCAAGAGCCGTGAGTACTCTCTCCGCCTGGATGACTTTACTGCTAACGTTTCATAGCCCAAACCACAGCTCACCGCTAAAGGATGGCAAGTCATCGTTGTTGACTATAATGACCAGAACAGTCTCCGCTTCAAGCTCGCTGGTGTAGATACGGTTATTTCTACTGTACCGGGAAATGCTCAACTTGCCCTCATCGACGCTGCCGCCAATGCTCACGTCCGACGCTTCGCACCTGCGGAGTTCGAAGGTCTTCCTGCCCTAAGACCACCGCAGGTTCTTCCTGGCAGGGACAAGAACGTAAGCTTAGCTCGCCTTCAGCAATATGCCCAACACCCTCATTACAGCATGACATATACCGTCTTCACTTGCGGTGTCCTGTATGAACGGTTTGCCCCTGGCGGTATGGCAGCTTCCGCCATCGGACTTGAGTGCGGCACCAGTGGCGAGGGCGAGTATTTGATGGACATCCGAAGCATGAGAGCAAGAATCCCCCATTACAACGCTGCTGGTGAGGTTGTCCATGTCTGTATGACGTCTGCGGAGGACGTCGGTCGCTTTGTGGTCGCTGCGCTTGATCTATCGCAGTGGCCCGAGGAGTTGAGAATGTGCGGCGAGAGGATGAGCGCTTTTGATGTTGTAAGAACTGCGGAGCTCATGAGAGGTTTATTTCATCCTTCATCTGTACCGTGGTAGTCAATGCTTATCAACTCTCAGGCCAGAATTTTGAAAGAGCCTACTACGCCCCGGAGGCTCTGCAAGACGCTCTCACCTACGCCCGAGTCACACAAGATGTTCGGGAGCAGCTTCGTCTTTACACTCTCATCGCCACCGCCGAAAGCCGTTTCGACTTCCGTGACCCGAATCTGAATAGCTTCGTCAATATTCAGCCCTTGCGCTTTGCGGAATGGTTGCGAGCCAAATGGAGTGGTCAGTAGCCTCGCTTCAGTGCTGACCCCGAGGCAAAGACAGGTTGCACGACTGATCATGCCGTTGACGAAGTGTGGAGTTGGATTCTAGCCGTGGAGGATGCCGGAGAAGCCCCTTTTGAGATTGTAGGATTAGATGTGTTGAATCATAGTGGGAGTATTCGGGAAGTGGGAACGCACTCTTGCAGCAGGATTATACTCAACTTAGTTTAGATACAGTTTAATTATTGACTTGCGTTTCCAGAGCGTTGCGCCTCTCGAGCAACAAGACGTGAAGCATATCCACTCGATTCCGGTAGTACAGTCAAATCTATAGAGGATCACAAGGGACCCCGCAGACAACGTAATATTTACTTGCTTTCGAGCTGAGGTTCATACATGCATTGATGACGCTTCACTGCATATTGCGTGCAGTCTACTGCATCACCACGCCTTCCAAGGCTGCAGAAACGACCCGTAGCGTGCCGGAATCGTACTCGCCACCTTCAGCCTTACTGGGCGAGTCCCAATATCGCTCTTTCGCTCTTTCACCGCTTGCGTAGCGTACAACAATTGTATAGTTTTGATAGATTCGGCCGATCGTGCTAACTATTTGAAATCCGTTTTCCTGTAGGAAGCCTCCACTGATCGCACGATCCCTCAGCTGCCGTGTAAAGCACGTATGCCACCGTTACCCCAGGGAGGACTTGCCCTCCATGGCATGGTGTAGTTACCATTCTCTACTTCGGACTCCCGCAATATGGTGTAGCGCAGTGACTGCGCGAGTCAAGTTATTGCTACCTTGGTGGTAACCGGTAAGCCGTACCGGCTGTTGCATAACATGGAGCTGAAGCTGAACTCTCGGATTCTCGGATGATGGATATGCTTGTATGTGTTCCTCTTGAGTGTGTCTGGACTGTTTACAGTAATTCTACGAGGTTTAATTATTGGGCTTATGCTTGAGATGAGCGGATACTCGGAGCGTTGTGTCATCTCATAGAGCAGTGGTGTTTGGTACGAGAGCACTGCGACTGATTAGATTAGTATTACTGGGACCATCTCCATAGAATTGTAATGATTTTCATAGGACTATGTTTGTTAAGAGGATGGAAGATAATGTACGAGTACACAGTGCTTACTAAGCACAACTAGCCCCATGAGAAGAACACATCAGTATAAAGGAGAGCACTCGGGATTATAACAGAGCATCATTACTGTTGTTACTGAATGATGATGAGCGCCAGCTGGTAGAAGCAGTCATACGCCCAGGAAACAGAGAAGAGAACAAGATGTTTGAGAGCGAAGGCACACAACAGAAGCTGTACAGTGAAAAAGATTCGAAAGAAAGCGCCTGAAAGTCCCGTTCTTCGACACCAAAAGAGGAAGTAATCCATCACTCATTCCATCCTCTGGCGCGCCTTGATTGTCTCCTCTGTAAGATGTCTTTGGAATTCGCGGGTACTCTTGACTAATTGATATCTCTCAACTTAAGTTTCTCGCCTCGGCCTCGTGTTAGCGCCATTGCAGACGTAACGACGTTGCGAATTTGACGGCCGTTGGACTCATCAAATTCTTCCTTGACATACTCCACAAGCTCGGCTAGGTTCTCCGTATTCTCACTATTGAGCTGCTCGAAGAATTTGAAAAAGATCTTTTTTCTGTCTGCAGCCGATAGATCGGTGTACTTGATCGCAAGATGAACCCTTGACTGGACGGCGACGTCGAACGTCTTGATACGATTTGTTGTGAGTATAAGGATGCCGTCGTAGTATTCCATAACTCGCAACAATACTAGATCAACGTAAGTGACACCTCTGAGAGATCGAGGAACCGGCATGCTACCTGAAACAAGAGCGTTTCTCATGATGTCAGTAGAGTCACGGGCTTCTAAGAAGACATCTGCCTCATCGCTGTTGAACCCTTTTAGTATCACTTCCTAGGCCTGGACGGGGAAGCGGATATGTCGACTCACAATAGCAACACCGCTCTCCATAAGCCGGCAAGGTTAAACAGTCTGCTAAGATTCTTTTCGACTTCACCTGGTTCCAGCCCAATATCGGCGACACTCACGGCAAAGAGTGGTTTTCGGGTGACCTGAGCAACGCTCTCTGGAGAGCTGTCAGTACACTGCCCAAAGCTGCCCGGACATAGAAAATGAATTTAGACGTGGATTCATTCACCAGCAGTAAGGGTTTTACCAACTCCAGGAGGTCCTCGTCTTCGTCAGCTTTGAAAATCCAAAACCGCTGGGTAGCAAAACTGGAGGCACAATACCGTGCAATAGTATGACCAGCCCATTTCCTTTCCCTCCGATAATGTCTTTCAGTTGACCATTGTCTTCTCCATCCTCATCAGTCTTTCCATGTTTGCTCACCAAGGATTTGACCAGTGTTTCTGCGTATCAGCAAGCACTAATGTCTTGAAGGCGTCTTCCTTATCATGTCCGACGCTCTTGATTTTGGTCACGAGTAATTGGCTCCAAGACTTTGCGCGCATGGCGTAGCCTAGAACCCTCGGTGGACATAGCAGGAATTGCTCCTCACAGAATTTGGAACCTTCCTTGGCCCTGTCATACCCGATCCTGAGGTTATTTCTCAAAGCTCATTTCCCAAGCAGGATGAGCAGGTGCATTCATCATAGGTATCTGTTGCTCTCAAGGGACCCATCCGTCCACTTCCGGACGTATAATATATGTATGAGGAGAAGTCCACGATAACTCGCCCTCTGATCTGTGAACACGTGTCAATGACGAAACGGCTAGACATCGATCTGAACAGATCGCTTACGTCCATCGATTTGGGTTTGGCCGCATCGAAAGCGCTTATTCTAGCATTCACCGAGTCCGAAGATACTGAACCCGAGTCGTCGAACTGGAAGATCCCAACAGCTGTCAATCACTGCCAACGCCATCGACAATCTTAAAGGGCTGGATGAGATACATACAGTCCTGCCGACTTCCGGCCTTGTGATGCGCTTTTGGTCGGAGAGAGCAGGCCCCTCATAGTCAAACATATGGGATCCTTTCGCCTTGACACAAATTTCATGAAACCTTCTACCTCTGTCGATCACGCTTTTCTTCAACGCCTCATTGTCTAAGTTACCATCCTTATCGCGATGGTATTCAAGAGGGTAATGCTCGAGCGAGTTAATGGCTTCGGTGCCTGTGAATCTCTCGACCCTGAACTCATAAGCCACGCGGTCGAACGGTTCTCCATTCCAATCATATGACCAACAGGTCAGATTGATCGAGTCTTTGTTAAGAAACCAGTTCTGGAAAATGAAAACCTGAGGTTGTTTCATGACGGGAGCAGAATAAACAAGGCATCCTGGAGCAAAGACAACCCACAAATATTCAAATGTGGTTGTTCTAGACTTGTTGTTTGGATCATTGCTTCGAAAATAGAGCTCTAACTCTGGGGTAGACTTAATCTGATCCATCAAGAGCCTCAGATTTTTTCTCGCTTGCTCTCTCTCAGCACTGTCGTCATTACTTTCGTTCTTTGCAGCTTCCAAGAGCCTTGTCCAATTATGAACGATCGGCTCAAAAGGGGGCAGAAGTTGATGGGTTTCCCATGGAGAGCAAATCCAGGATAATGGTGGAGATTTTCCACAAGCAGGTCGTGCAAGGTACCCGACACTATGTCGACATTTGATTCGGAATATTTGTTGTACCTATCGAATATCCTCTCCCAGATGAATGCGTAGGTGACTTTTCCTTCTGACTTCTCGACCTGCATGTTTGGTTTGGCGTCCGCGTCGGTGGTTTTGATCATTCCTGATTCATCGAAATGTGTCTCCCTAAACCGAATTCTCTGCAGCTCTCCAGACGCGGTTTTTGAAAGATCATCACTACATTTCTTGGCTGTAGAAGTCTTTTCATTGAACGCTTCGCCCTTAGACGGTTCCTTCGTGGAAACTTCGGCCTCGGACGGCTTGTCTTTAGGTGCATGCCCCTTGACACCGACCACCAGATGTCAGATCTACTTTCAATATTCAGGTGCTATAAAGGGTTCACATACTTCATCTATGCCATTCGGAATGTCTTTCTTTGAGATACTGTCGGCTTGAGCAGTCTACGCTGGTCTGTAAGCTCAAGGACCTCATTGAGATGCAAAGATCTCTCAAGAGGTGAGACGTCGAGAATTGAACGTCTGATTGATTACCTCATCTTGAAAACTCTTCACCTTGAAACAGTCCTCCAATGCGGCCACCCTTCTCTCCAGAAGCTCAATGTACCTTTGTTCGAGGTGCACCTTCTTTTCATCCAAAGAAACATTGATGCCTGCGCCGTTGGGCGAAAAGGATGTACCTTCGCACATTTCGTCATGGGTGTTTAGAAAGACATGAGTGGTTCGATGAGACGGAAGGAAGTGCTTCAAACGTTTTCTGGACATCCTCGAGACTCCAGAAGCTCTATCCCAGTTATAGTTCGAAGCAAATCAAAGAGAGGTGGAGAAGCAGGGCTAGCTATCTTGTCGTGGAGCTTTGAGGTGGTATTCTGAAAGGATTGACAGGTAGACTTCAACGTTACCAACACCTTAAGCCTTACCGACAGACAAATCCTGGTTTGACCTTGAAGCCTGCAAGGGATGTTCTCTCTACTCGAAAGTAATTCGAGCATGAAGTTCGCCAGAAGGTGAGTAGCAAAGTGTATGATTACCTTCACACAGCTACACTACCCGATCTAGAAGACCGATTGAAAGACATCCTTCAACGTACAAAGGACACGAAGGAGGCCTGGGCGAAGAGCCCCTCGAAGGCATCGATCAATGTGCAGAATCTCATGTCCAAGTTCTCCGATTTCCTCGCATGCTATTCCGGAACTGTGGAGATTGTCAAAGGCGCGGGTCAACAGTATGGAGCGATGGCGTACCGGATAATGTCACTTCTGCTTACTGTAAGTTGTTGCGCGCATGGAGAACGACTAAATTAATGAGCCTAGGTAGTGGTAAACAAACAACGTAAACAGGACAAAATCGAAGAAACCTTGGTGGCCATGCAAGCTCATCTTCCAAGGATGGAAACAATGAAAGACATCTACCCCTCAGAGAAGATTGAGCGCCTGGTCGCTGAAGTCTACACGTATGTCAACATACTCCTTCGCGAGGCAACAAGATATTATCAGCGACCCGCTTACGGTAGGATTTGTCCCTGGTTATCCTTGGTAATATACCCGGCCTGACTTGCGGTAGTGCGGATCTGGCAAGCAATGACTTGACTTTCGCAGATAGGCTTTAACAAGGTTGATGATGAGATTGCACGCAGGATTTCGGAGGTCAAAGAGGAACGGGATTTGAAGCTTCACGAGTGAGTACAAGCAGTGCAAGATGAGATCCTGGGTGAGTGCTCTCTTTACTTACATCTGACATGGACATTCACTTGATACAGTGTTTCGGAGTTATCTACCATTCCCGATCTCTGAGCAGAATGACTATTTTGTACTGACGTCAGACTGATAGCATCTAAGGATGATCAAAGGAGTTTTCAAGGTGAGTCACCGAGCCGAGAAAGACGGAAACTACTGACAAGGTTTCAGTTTTGAAAGCCGATATTCAATGTAAGTGGACTCTGACCCTTATAATTTCTTCTCATCTCAACATTTCTAAAGGCTTATTCTATCACAGAAATCCGTGAAAACAAAGAGCAAGCTCTTCTGCATGAGCTGCGCCCACTACTTGTCCTTGACTCTTACAACCATAAGAAAGACCTCTTTTCCTATCAGAAACTTCTGCAAGACACTTTTGGCAATGAGCCCTTCCACATAACGATCTCCGACTTGGAAGACAAAGAACTGTACTGCCATTGGCGCGGCAGTCCCGACTCCTGTCTGCTACGCCTAAGCGGGCAGACGCGGACAAAGCATACTGGATTGTGCTGGCTCTCGCCCGCACTGCTGCAAGTGGTCGAGACGCTACGCGAACAGGGGCAGCCGGTTGTGTACCATCTCTCGCAGCGCGACAACTATATGGTGGAGGATGTGCCCGCGCATGAGGTGCCATCCAGCATCGTGTATCAGCTGCTATGTCTCAAGCCAGAGATCCTGCGCGACCGAAAGCGGTTCGAAGACCTCAGCGCGAAGATGAGAGGCTCAGCGTGGCGGACCGATGACATTAGCGTGATCTGCGGCGTGCTTCGTGAGCTTTTCAAGGAGTTGGGTAGGGTCTATGTGGTGCTTGATCGGGTGGACAGGTGTAAGTGCAGAGGAAGGACGCAAAGGCTGGTTGAGACGTTGTTGGAGGCAGTGGAAAAGACAGATTGCACGGTGAAGATTCTGCTGCTCATAGCACCCAATCGAACCGGGCAGGTTGAAATTGATGTCGCAGAGGAGTCGGTCGAGAAGAGGAGGTATGTGGAGATTGACAGGTGGGATCAGCAAGGTTGCTCGCCCAGGAGAAATAAAAGGTTTCAGTAGATAGGCCGCAAAGATATCTAAAGTAAAAGGAGGAAGTCTTGAAGGGTACTACACTTTGTCCTCGTTCTACTATGCTCTCCAGCCCCGAGGTGTGATCGCACCCATCGAGATTCTTCATGAGATACTATCGTTTCTCTTACTAGTGTATTCAGGGTCAGCGGAATAATTTCCCTTTCATCGAAACATGACCTGACAGACAAACCCAGAGAGAAGATCACTAGCTTAACCCACCTTTCTTATTACGAATGACAGAGTAGTACTTCTGCTCTCCCGAACTAGCGCTCAGTCCGATCCGAACACAGTGTCGAAGCGAATGGAGGGAGACACCTGTATCTGCTTTTCTCGAAACGGGCAAAGGAGTCTGAATTGGCTGCGCCAGTATCCCTCAGGTGGTGTAGGATCAAAACAGCGCCTTGTGAAAGCGCGTTGCGGGTAAGGGTCTTCCAGGACTTAGGGCTGGACCCCTCTCGGGGAAAGGGCATCCAGTCAACGCGCCGAGGGCAGCAAGTTTGGAATGCGATTCCACCCACGGAAATGTACGAAGTCAGGTTCATATATACTGAGCATGTTCTTGTTTACGGTCCAGTGAAATGCAGCAATGCTAAGCTTATTGGAGAGCTTCATCGGCGGCAAAGAAAATATCTAATGATTCATGGCAAGTCTCATATCATCCAGTAGCACCGCGGCACAATAAAAGCCGACTACTTTGTTTCCCCTTTGTCCATCTGACCATCTCTTAGGGAACAAACGTCACCTCCGGATATTTCGGATCAGGCTTCTGAAGAAGCGTCGTATTCACGCCACGTAAGACAAAATCAAGAAACGCAGTCACGTACGCCCCCACGATCTCGATAACTCGCAATCCATCAAGCGTTCCCAACAATGCCTTATCCTCCGGCGGCAAACCGTTCACAAGATCAAGAACTTTCGCCACGAGAGGGAAGTCGGAGAATGTGTAGTGTGTCGACCCGTCCAACTCCAGCTCGAGTTTCCACCCGCGAAGGTGCCTCCATAGTGTAGCCCACGTCTCGTCCATGGAACGGTTCTTGGCTTGGTGGCCCCAGAGGAGGAACGGGCGGTCGAGGCCTTGATCAACGACCGGGCCGTAGACTGATCCGTCCAGGTCCAGTCCCCCTACGATGCGACTGTCGTTCAGCATCGCAGCAGCTGCCGCCGCGCCTCCCAGCGAATGTCCAAACATGGCCACTTTACTAACGTTGAAGCCCCGCCTCGCTCCACGAAGCAGGTGCTTCGCTACGGACTCTTTTCGCAGCTCATTTAGCACAAAGCTGGCGTCTTGCGCGCGAGTGTCGACGGCCAGCGCGACCTGCGCGTCGCTGCTGATGTTGGCGCCCAAGACGAACGAGCCGTCAGGGAACTCGACAATGTCGGCATCATACGGGTGGTCGATGGATGCGACAATGTAGCCGGAGCTCGCGACCGATTGCGCGATGGCGTTGTAGAGTAGCCGTGAGGTTTCCAGCGCGGGTGAGAAGAGAACGACGGGGTAGTCGTTGTGATGATAGACGCTGGAGTTCTTGCAAGACACCTGCAAGGAAAGCTTCTCGAAACTCCCGATCAAGAGACCGAAGGGCGAATACTTCTGGTCTTCAAAAGTGGCCGTGACGGCTGGCATATATTCGGAAAGGCACGTCAGGTTGTACTCAGAACGCAGATTGACAGGATAGAAAAGAGAGAGCATGACGGCTCGCGGACGGCAATCCGGGGCGAAGGGGTCGAGTCTGGTCTCATCGACTAATTTTATAGTGTTCAAGCCAACTTTATAGGGGCCGCTCGGGTTGGGAAGCAATACTGTAGATTGTGCTTCTGACAGGTAGAGGGTGAAGACGGCAACGGCTATTAAGCATTGCTTGATATTGAAGATGGTCATGACGGGAAATAATCCCATCTTCAATAACCGTCACTACAGTAATCCAGTGAGCGGAAAGAGTCAGGGTCCAAATCATTCAAATGGATCACGCAGAATTTATGTGCAGTCCGGTCAAGAGAAGCGTACGTAACTTCTGACCTGGATGACACGGCTTGAAGAATTGACAGCGAGCCTTGCGTCAGCTCGGTGACAGTCAAGAGAAGCATACGTATATTTTGACCTGGATGACGCGGCTGGAAGAATTGACAGTGGGCCTTGTGTCACTTTACCTTGACCACTGTCAAAAAGTAGTAGTCCAAGTCGTTAGAGTAGCCTTCCACCACCACCCCGAGCTACTGCTGCACAGCCCGTCAAACCTCGTGGACTCGGGGAGTGCTATTGTACTCCGGCCGGTGCTCGACAAGGACCGCATCTGTTATTTATTGGCCGCCGTACTCCTTGCTTCGCCGGTGTCCGCGGCAGTCGTGGGTTGGTATACTGCCAAGGTAGAGGTCGGCGTTGCCTTGTGGGCTCAAGAGTGATTTTGATCGAAAGGATAAAGGTAATGACAGCATTTTCGAACATGGGAAGGGGATTGTCATTCTACCTGTTTAACTGCGTGAGCTGGTAGAAGGAGTCAATTATATGGTTCCGGGTCGTATATGATTGCTGATGTCGACAGATGGGCACCACTATCAATATATGTATGTGGAGAACCCCAGAGCACCATGTCATAGAGGACTATACAATGAAATCCAATAGACCCTATGCTTTCAAATCGTGAATGATGACTCTAATTAACCTCTGCATTAGCATAATTTGTATACGTCTCTGACTATTACTGTAAACAGTTTCAGGAACGAGGCTGGAATCTTCTTCGATGGTGATCGCTGAACTGATCTCCTTGATGCTGTGACAAGTTCAGTCATCAACTAAGCAGTCAGCTCACTAACAGAAGGTCTTACCAAGCTAGGACAATAAAAGATGGGTTTATATGATATTGTTGTGCTCTATGTTGCGCCGAATGCTTGACATCGGCAACAAGTCACGACCTAGAACTCTAGTCCCAACGCCGGGTTCCCTCACGTTCGCAAATGGGCGTTGTCATTTCCACCGAGTATAGTCGGGGAAGAATTTGTCATGAACTCTTTCAGCGTAGCTAATGAGAGCAGGAAATTTCCGGACCGTCTTCTGCATCTCCGGATTCCTATAAAGATAGGGAGAGAAGTTAGACAATCCCTTCCCAAAACGCTCAGTGCAGTACGACCAGTATTGACTCACGCCGAAGCGACGAGTATCGCAGCCAGAAGTCCATAGAGCGACGCATCAGCCTCCGTAGGGCCCTCCGTGCCCAGTACCCAACGGACAGCCTGTGTATCTTCCCCCTGAGCGCGCTTGCCGCCACCTTGGACTCTATTCGCAATTAAGAAGTCATTTATGGCACCCCAGGCCTCCTCGCTGAACATGCTCCTCTCCTCGTCTGTATATCGGCCTATGCCCTGACCGTAGTAGTTGCCGCGGAGCCTGCGAGCGAGAAAAAATCCGACAACGACACGGATGGGATAGGGGATTGTGGATAAGGGACCTTCGTCGCGGGTACGGTAGTAGTTCTCAGGGATTATCCATCGTTCGTACGCCTATGGCAGGAAAGAAGATTAGGGGTTAGCCGTCGTCGACGTAAAGGCCAAACCCTGAAGCTGGGCGGGCGGTGGGGTTCCGTGTCTGGGTAAACATGATGGAGCTCCACTCAAATTGAATCGGTGCTCTCACCCCAATGAAATAGATCTTCTCCTCAATCAAGGCCCGGATCGTGAGGTCCTGCGCCTTCTGCACGGGGGACAGCCGGGCGTTGAGATCCTCGAGTTCACCGAGGGCTATCAGTTTGCGAGTGATCAACGTCGAATCGCCAAGGGTCATTGAGCTCTCTCTGCCATCTTCACCATCATCTTTTGAAGCGTTCTGGGTCTTTCGTCCACCATCGTCACCGATTCGAGCATAGGGGATTTTCCCCCTCGGTGATGTCGCTGGCGAGCCCTGATGTACGGAGTAAGGGCGGTGGGAGAAGCGCAGGCGGGCTTCGAGTTTGGTGTCGAATGGTGACCAGCTGTATAAGCTGGAGCTGGTGGCGCCCGTGTAGACTACCAAAGGCAAGACTGGCGTAGTTGTCGACGTTGCAGTTTTGTAGAGAACGAGCGAAAGTACCATCAAACCCTCGACAAATGACAACAACAGCAGATGGAGAAATATTCAGGTGAAGTGAAGCTTAGCAACGATGGATTACAGGCGCTGCAGATGGAATATATCGCAGCTGCATGCAGGTAGCAGTGTGGATCATGGTTAGATCAATATGGCGTATCATTTCAGTGCGTATGGGTGGAGCAATCTGCCTGCTGTGTACCCTGTAACATCACAGCGAGCGAGGTCTCGGTCTTGCTGGTAGAACCTCAGAAACATAGTAAGAAACACTACCTTAAAGGCCATACAACGATCGACATCAACGACGCGTCGACGGCACAGGCGAGCCTCATCAAACGTCCCACTACGTGTACGAAGTACTTGTACCGAAGATTCAAGCATCGGCTCAAATTCTTGAGGTGCCTGTGATGTTTATGTCTGTAAACACTATGATTCCTACGCTACAGAAGACAATGATTGAACCGCAACTTGGTTATACCGTGTCCTCGATTGTCGGGGATTCCACGATTGATAACCTTAGGGTAAGTTTAATCCCTCTACCGTCAACGTCATGAAGATCACCACCAGTGTTTTCTGTCCTTGACAGCCTCGTGGCTTTCCTCACAGTCATTACCATCAAAGCAATCATTTAAATTCCACGCTATTTCGTTTCAAAACATGGCATTTCTAGCATCTCATACGCGCGGTCATCTCAATCATACCTGAAAGACAGACAGAAAGCCCATGGCGGAAACTCCAGCAAGCCGACAAGCAACGCCAACACGTCCTTGTATCCACTGAGTAGAACGACGAGACAATGCCTGGAAACGTATATGCAAGTAGGGCAGCGAATGCGAAGACGGAAGAAAGCGTAGTGGTGTCCAAGAGAAAAGCGTGCGAAAAGCCTCCCTAGCACATGGAAAGCGGAGGAACGATGTGCTGACCACGATGTCCATACAAGCAAGGCCATGCCAACGAGTGTAAAGGACTCAATCACTTTGCTCTACCACCCGCAGCGGTAGCACCTACACTTCCGACCCTCCCACTGGTCTTCCTGACTCCCTTGCCTTCACTCCTACTATCCGCGCTGCGTCTCGGAGTCCCTCTTACTTTGACAACCCCCAATGTCCCACTGCCACTGCCACTCTTAGTGCTTCCGGGCGTCTTCGGTCTTCCAGTGTCCGCGCTCCAGTTCTCCACATCTTCTGCAGCACCGGCGTTGCTGTAGCTCGTATGCATCGTCGTTGTAGTCGTCGTATAGCTGACTGCCCTCTTCTTCTCCGACGACAGGGGCGAGCGAGACGATGCCCGTCGCGCCATGACCCGCAACTGCCATTCTTCTTCGCTCTCGGATCCGCCTTGGCTCTGGCGATGGGTCCGCATTGATACGAGCTCTGTGCCTGGCTTTCCTTCCATCTCATTTTCGGCGCCGTAGACCACCGACGCAGCTCTCGAGTAGGGATGATGTCTTGCGTCCATCCTGCTAGTCTTCCTCGGTTGACCCGGCGTTGGCGCAGGGAGATTCTCGTCTATTGCACTTACAGCAGAGCTCTCATTATTGTCGATCTCGCCAAGTGCAGCGCGCTTGCTCTGTTGGCTCCCGTTGGGAGGAGTCGCCGTTTGGCTATTGCTCATGATACGCTGCCTTTGGCTTGTCTTTGTTGGTGTTGATGGCAAGACAAGCGCAAGCTTCTCTTTCATCGTGTCCTCAAACCACCACTCTCGAAACGTGCACTGGTTCAGATGCAGCCAATGCTGCTGCGGACCAACGACCATTCCTGGCCGCATGAAGCGCATGAAGGCGATAACCTCGTTCGCTGTGAAGCCGTGTCGGTAGATCAAGTATGCGCCGATCAGACATCCCGTCCTCCCTAAACCTGCTTTGCAGTGCACCGCGATAGCTTTGTGTTTTACTATGATCATCTCATGCGCCAAGTTTATGAACTTTTTGACCAGTGGCAGCGGTGGACAAGTACCGTCGTCGAATATCATGTCCAGATGATTGATGTTCAGAGCGGTGAAGTAGGATGGGGAGTACAGCTCAGAATTGAGACGGACGACAAGACCGATATTTCTTGACGAAAAATGCGAAAGGACGTTTTTGAAGGGTGTTGGAAGGTTTGAGGCACGGACAGCGGAGATGGTAGTTGGTAATGTAGCGTATAACGGGGATGACGCCGCAATTGGAGCTGTGGGTTGATGTTGGGGAGATGCGAAAGCCAGGAACTGTGGTGTGAGCCAGTTGAAATCCCCCATGTCGACTCTTTCGAACTTCTCATATCTATAAGGGTAGCTATTAGCAGAGTAGATAGGGAACCCAATAGGTACGGATCTCACTCTTCTAGGCTGAAGTCTCTCAGTCCACAAAGGCCTTCTTCCTTTGCCTTCCAAACGCCATACACGACATCTTGCACACCAACGACGTAGTCTGCTTGGCTGTACCCAGCATCCCGAAACGGCATCAAAGGTGGATCGGCTTGTGCTATCGGTGCAAGCGCAAGATGCGGTGGCCATGACTGAATCATGACCATGTAACAAGCTAACAGACAAGCTGCATTCGCTCTACCTACAAAGCAACGACTTCATCAGTACGACTTGACCCTGAGCGGGTGGAGAAGCATCGTACTCCTAGAATCCGCTCTGCTCCAGAATACCACCCCTCTCTCATTGTTCGCCGGATCCCCCAGAACATCATGCAGTTGCACTGCGAATCTATAAAGGTGACCAATGTGCAGTGGACCAAAGTCTGCGTGGAAGGCATTGTACAACAAGCTTTCGTCTACGGAGAAGTACACAGGTGGGTGGACTTTGGGACCGCTTGCGACAGGGGCTGGTGTTGGGCCATTTTGTGATTTCGAAGATCGCTTGTGTGATGTTCTTGTGGTCGTCGTGGGGTACGGGAACGGTGTAGATGCATTGGGAGGATGAGTGTAAGAGGCGAGATAGAGACGGTCTATTGTGACGTTTCATAATCAGCATGGACAAAGTTGGAACGGGGTCGAACATGCTTGCAGGTTGCGATGACCCAAGCCGCATACCTTTAATATATTCTATCACCTGCCCATAGCTAGTGGCTGTGGAAGGAGACATCCCCCTCGAAAGTGTGGTGTACTTGCTCCGATCGCGATTAGGTAATCGCCGATGGATGTCGAAGAAGTCGCGGCTGTTGTTGTGGCAGGTCCGAAGTACCAGATGCGAATTCGCAGCAAGTTTATCTGTCTGCAACGCCTCCTTCGTTCTTCTAACTCTATACTTGCTGTATTGTATGCCTCTAACAATGCGATGGTAGAAGTGAACGTTGTGTGCGCCAAAAAGAGGCTCGTTGAGCTGTGTGCATGTAATTGAAGCGTTTGACATAACAGCTTGAGGCAAGAACGCTAAGGATGTTATGTTACCTAAAATGGAAGACACTAATGGTTGTCACGGGCAACGCGTCCCGATTGAATCGGGAAAATCCCATCCCGCTCCGCCTTCCCGTCGATGGCTCCGCCTAGCCGTCCGCTCTTGGACGTCATCGGCCTCCATGCGCATTGATGATGGCGGATCCGACAATCGATCCCGCCTTCCCTTGCTCATTGTACCCTCACTTCCACTCTCGATGCTGTAAAGTACTGATTGATGGCTTAGGACGATCGACACCCCCTTCCCCACCCACCGCCTCGCGCTCTCCGCCCTTCGCGCCCTCCAAGTCGACGCCGAACTCTCCCCACTTGTATTCCGGACTTTCTCTCTCGCCACTCCGTCACCTCTACTAGCAACGAGTAGTCGAACAACGAATGGGACGATTGGTGCAGAGAAGGATAATATTGAGTTGATTGAAGAGGAGCAGGAGAAGACCATATTACGGACTGAGTACAAGGCTACCACGAATCGCATGTTGAGGGTGGCGGTCAATGGGTTCCTGGAGAGTTTGGGGGTTGTGCTGGGGATAATGGAAGAGCTGGATGTCGATGTGCTTGGAGGAGAGCATAGTTGACAAGATAGTACTGTACACTCTGTGTCCAGTTCGCATACATGTTTGATCAATAAACATTCCACCTATTGGCCAACAAAGGTGCCTTGTTGTCTAGAAGCTGGTGTTGAGCATTCACAGTCTCCACGCTCAGGTCGTGGTATGACATCGCTTGGAAGCGCATTAACGCCTGATTTGTGCTACTGCTTTGTGAGCCCGGTTGATCGTGATGTCAATGCTGGATTCGATTGGCCGTCATCCGGAACCAAAGGAGTCACCCTGTTGGTGTACATCACTAATGACTATCTTTCGTATTAACGGTCTCCCGGGTACCGATGGCATCCTACTTGTGTTCATCACTCACTTCGAACTTTTTAGATCAATGAGGGACCTGCACTGACAGTACCAATCGGCTTGCGTTTGTCATTGATTAAAGTTGTTCTGAGCAATGGTCAAGTTGAACCGGAGGAACGGTGTTGCTCATGTTTGGAACTCAGTGCATCTTCAGGAGTTTTTCCGACTTCGATCTCGCCGGTAATCTTTTAGGGATCTCTGTAGGAGTTGTCGTCCTTACTTTGATCGAAAGCTACGTTCTCTCTTTCCGCTGCACTACTGTCCGAGGATTTGATATCGAGATCCTTCACGATTTTCGAACTACTCCACTGCCCTGACGTATTATATATGCTGAAGCGAAACTCGTAAACGGCACATCAAGTTTAGTCTGCACGACACGGCCAACACGTTCCGCACCGATATAGTCCATGCCCTCGGGACCATGAGTATCGATTGTCAAACTCAACCCCTGCTCAGACAAGGCCCCGAAATGATCCTTGCTATACTCGGTGTTGCTGCCTCCACGCTGCTTCCTTACTTCCGTGGCTGAACTGGGCATTGAATCGATTGTCGACGGTATCGTTCCGAACTGTATTTCGAAATGCTGGAGCTTCGAATCGCCAAACTGGCTTTGGTATTTGATTTTAGGATGGTCTCCACCTCCTGACATGGGCCCAATGTCTGGCGGATAGATGAAAAATTGGATCACGTCGCCTGGCTTCGCTACTTGACCCAAAGCATCTTTCGCTTCTTGGTCGAGGTCTTCGCCGGTACCGAAAGGCGAGGTTCTGCTTCTCAGATCGTAGGCAGCGTCCGGGTCCAGAGACAGTAGACCCTGCTTCTTCCCATATCCGCCGCCGCCACTCAAGACGCGATGCAGTCGAGAACCCTGTTCAATCCTGCTAAGAAGACTTACGCCCCTCACTGTTGGCTCACCAATCCATTTCTCTTTCGGCGTGACGAGGGCCCATACAGCAACTTGCTGGGGTGATCTACCTCTCCTTTCGAAATATTCAGTCACTGCTCTCTCGAGTCCCTCGGATGCTGGGACGGTCCCAGGTGCATTCAGGTCCGCGTAGAGCTGACGGATGATATTACCCATAGCCGATGCTATTATTCGTGGAACCGTCAGTGTCAGCAGGGGAGCCTTCAAGAACTGAGCCTTGTTTGGCCCGTTGCCCGCATTGATTGACATGAGTATACGCTGATTTTGCGGAGCGCAATTATTCATAATGATCACTCTCATCTCTTGAGTGGCCTTCGCCCTTGACCAGCGGGAAGCAGACATCGTTGAATTACGCCCGTTGAGGAATATTGTATTTGCGAGTGGCAATTCGATCTCGTGCGACACATACGGCCGTGGTACTAAGCCGGGGTTCGCAAAGCTTCGGACCCTCTTCTTTGGCCGGAGTTGAAACGAAATCGTACTTCGCTGCTGAACAGTCATGGTGTCAGTCTCAACCTTCTTCCGACGTGCACTCCACAAATCAGGAGCCATTCGCGCAGATTCTCCAACAAGAAAAGCAACGCCTTCCCGTCCGTTCTTAAGTGACAAATTTTCCAAATGTCCAAGCCTCTGAGGGCTCGATGACCAGGATTTTGTACTAGGTGATGGCAAACGATCCACGACGGCGGTAAGCACGTGGAATTTGTGGGCGCTCTTTGTTCCACGGAAGATGCGGGAAAGTGCATCGCGGACGAAAGTCTGATCGTCATTCAGCCAACTCAACAATGATGGAGTCAAGAGCAAGACAAGCAGCGGAGTTGGAATATCAGGTTCGCTGATAGTGGGAAAGTGTGATAATACGTCTCGGGGGGACTACGTCGATGTTAGATAGAATCAGCTTGTGCTTACTGTAGCTGGCAGCATTCAAAGCCCGGTACATCTCCAAAGCGAGGAGAGCAACTTACTGTAAGAGCAGGTGAGGGAACGTACACGGAACCGAATAACGGAGAGATTATCTTTGGCTTGGGGCGACCTGATTTCTCCTGCTGATTGTGCCCAGATGCTATATTGGCGAAGGGCCGAGCATGTAGAGAAGGTTGAGGTCGAATGCGAAGGACGCCTGTTGATACTTTCAAATACTGGTGGCGGACAGACCAGATGGACGACTTTGCGTGGATTGCCTTCACCATTGATCCGACCATTTACGACAGTGGTATTTATGTATCTTACATGGCTTGACTGTGCAAAGTGTACAGCGCTGCAACTTTATATATAATATATTCCCACAGCCGCGCTTTTTCGCGATGTCTGCTTGCTTGACTAAGTCAAACACGTCTGATCACGTGTGTACTCAAGGAGATAGGGATGCGAGTCAGCGCACGGGCGAGCCACCATTTCAATCTTCAGTCAGAAAACGTCAAACTCTACTGGGTAAGATTGTTCAAAGAGACGTAAAGCTACTGGATTATTTGTCAGTACGAATCCTAGCAGAAGTACGAGTACTTAAGGCAAGTACCCAGGTAAGGTAGAGTATTGGTCTCTTACCTTAGCCGGAACGGCCCTATCGCTGCAGCAAAAACCTGAAATCGCCAGAACCAGGGACGAACCTCAGATATCATAACTTACAGTCATTAGGCAAATCCCAATGAGCGGCTGCTCATATATCTCTTGCATTCTCATCTTGCTAGAATATATCATTATCGACTGTAACTAATGCCAAGACTAAAGTACTTAGGAACTCGTACGCCCTTGTATGCTCCCACCACCGCAGAATATGGTTTCCCTTGACCCAGAAAAGCCTGCAGAACATCGAGGTGCGATTTCCATTGGAGGTTGATATTGGGCGTCAAGAAGGTGCTTTGATAAGCACTCATGAGATGACGAGTCAAGCCGATGCGGACAGATCTTCATCCGAATGCAATGCACTTGTAGGGCCTCTCCCCCAATGATTCTCCTCTCGTCTCAATCATATTCTGTTGACAATGGTGCTCGAAAAGCCGGTTTATTATTTCGGTCTTTTGACAACGTCCCATTATCTACTGAGAGTCCTCAAATTCATCTTCCTTTTCGTCCGCCAGTCCTCACTTCCACGCTACCTCCACGGCACCAACTCCTGGGCCCTCGTGACAGGCGCCAGTAGCGGGATTGGCTTCGGCTTCGCCCAAGAGCTCTGCCGTCGTGGATTCAACGTCGTCCTTCACGGCCGCAACCCGGTCAAGCTCGCACGGCTCAAAGCGGACCTGAACCGCCAATATCCAGACCGCTCCATCCGTATCGCCGTCGCAGATGCCCTCCGAAGCGACCTCGTCAGTCCTGTCGAGGACATCGCCTCTACCGTCCGCGACCTCCATCTCACCGTCCTGATCAATAACATCGGAGGCCTCGCGGGGATCGTGACGCCGGATTTCAAGACCCTGGACACGCACACGGCGCGAGAAGTTGACGACACCATCAATCTCAACGACCGCTTCGCCACGCAGCTCACGCGCGCTCTCTTGCCTGTCCTGGTAAAGAACCAGCCGAGTCTGATCCTGAACGTCGGATCCATGGCCACGGTAATGAGCATGCCGTATCTTAGCGTCTATGCGGCCGCGAAAGCCTACGACATGGCGTTCAGCAGCAACCTGGCGGCGGAGATGAAGGCCGAGCGCAGGGAGGTTGAGGTCTTGGGAATTCTAGTCGGGAACGTCCAGACGGAGGCGAGGCCGGGGTTGGCTACGAGCACCATGACGCCGTCGGCCAGGGTAATGGCGAGGGCGGCGCTGGAGAGGGTTGGCTGTGGGAGAAGTGTGGTGCACGGATATCTGCCGCATGCATTGCAGCAGGCGAGTCTCGATTGTTTACCTGATGCGCTGCTGGGAATTTTCGTGCAGAAGGAGGCGAAGCAGTTGAGGGAGAATGCAGAGATGATTGCTAAGGTGGCATGATGTGAGACAGTGGAGAGGGAGGGTGATTCCAGCATGCGGCCGGCTCGGCATGGAAACTATACAGAGTACAAGATTACAATCAAGTGCAAGCCTCTGGTCATACTTCATACTACCATTATCTTCAGATACTAGGTTTTAGACGGAAAGACCATAACTTCAGATGATTTTGACCTATTCAGACGCGATCATTTACCTGACCCTCATTGCAGCTCCCTGAAAACTTGGTCAGCTCTTCATGCGCCATCCTCTTCTTCTTCTCCCTTCAGAAAGCAGCACCAGTAAGCTTCGGCGCGATACGCATGATATCCTCACCCCCTCTCATATGGAGTAACCCTTCCGATCTTCCCTAGGTTGCCGTCGTTATGCATCGGTTGGTTCCGGTCACGACTGAGAGGCCATTGCAAAATCGTTCAAAGGACATCGTAAAACGGTACCCCGGGCTACCCTTTTCGACATCGGGATCACGCTGATACGGGATTACGCCGTACATCATACACCGTGCATCGCGCTGGCGAACCTTGGTGCCTACCCTACCATCATCGAGTCCAGTTTGGTCAGTGGGAAACAGGTTCATCTGGGATCCGAATGTGAAAACCCGTTGGTGTGATAGGGATGAGAGATCATTCCAGGTAAACATCAGGCAGACATGCCAATTGTTGTGTACTGTAGTTGAATGGAACACTGTGAAGTTGAAGATGCTGCTAGTACTTATGACATCACTTACACACATAGCCCAACATTTCCGTCACTCTATATTGACTGAATCGCAAAACAAAACATCTGTGGAGCATACAGGAGCCATCTCGCCCTGTTGCTTCGAGAGATCCAGTTTGGGATGCGGTGTCGTTCAAGCTTGTAAAATGAATGAATAAGCTACTTTATAAAATAGTGATTCTGTCAATGCTGCTGAAGCCATGCTTGTGCTGCCAACCAGCTACCAGGTCACTGGCAATTCAGGGATGCCGACGTCCATGGTTGGGTCAGTGTACTTCACCTCCGACATTGGAATCGCCAACTTCAAGTTGGGGAGCTGTTGAAACAGGGTGCCGAATACGCACTCAAGCTCTGCCCGTGCAAGCCACTCAGCAATGCATTGGTGGATCCCGTAACCAAATCCCAACTGAGGGCCTGGGACGCGGTGGATGTCGAACCTGTCCGCGTCCTCGAAGATTGTTTCGTCTCTGTTGGCAGATTGATTCGAAGCAATCACCCCCTCGCCCGCCTTGATCACTTTCCCTGCCACCGGGACGTCTTCTTTAGCGACTCTACGTGTTGCCAGCGCTGACGCTGTGTGGAAGCGCAGCAGCTCCTCTACCGTGTCTTTTGCGAGGGTTGGGTTCTTCTTGAGAGCACTCAGTTGGTCAGGGTGTTGTAGCAGCGTCACCACGCCTAAAGCGATCATACTGGTCATGGTGGCATTGCCGGCAACCAGGAGCAGAAAAGTTATTTGCACAAGGTCTTGGTGCTGGAGGTGTCCGGGGCGCAGCTGCTCAACCACTAGCTTGCTGATGAGATCATCACCGGGCTCCGTCTCTTTGCTGGCCACCAGTCTGCTCAGGTAAGCTGTCAGTTCATTGCTGGCATCAGCGGCCTCGCCAGAAGTTGTACTCCCACTGGTGCGTACAGCATTGCAGCTGCTGAGAAAATCCATGTCTTTGTTGGGGATCCCAAGGATTCGGTAAATGACCTGAGATGGAACTTCGATAGCAAAACTCTTCACAAGATCTACTGGCTGCTGGCAGCCACCCATCGTCATGGTCTGGATGCAATCATTCACTGTCTTCTGAATGCTGGGACGCATGGTCTCCACATGTTCAGGCGTGAACCACGAGTTCACCATGCCCTTCTGAATCGTGTGTTCTGGCGGATCCATGTCCACGAATGTTGGCTTGTGGGCCGCCGCAGCCTTACCCCCTGCGCTTAGCTCTGGAAATCCACGGCGAGTGCGGATTTTGCTGAAGTGACTGTCCGCCAGAACGCTGCAAACATCGCGGTGACTCGTCACCAACCACACATGGCTTTCATCCCAAAGTTTGACTTTGGAAACAGGGTCCTGGGCACGCAGTTTGGCGTACTCGATAGGAGGCTCCGCCCCTGCAGGTCGTTTGAACGGAAAACTTGGCAGCGAATTTCCAGCAGCCATTGTAGCCATAGTAGCTGGTTTCGACGTAGCTAGCAGTCGGTTTCCGAGTGGAAGAAGTAGTGGGTGACGCAGATATTTGTTGAAGGATGGCCTTAGTGACATGGCTGAATTCTTCACAAATTTCTAGACGAATGATGTCCGAAGGTCCCTTCTGGTTCACGGTTTGTCAGTAAAAAAGACTGTCTGGATTGAGAGGCGAAGGAAAGTTGACCGACCTGTAGGTCCTGCCACAATCGCTGAAGGCATTTTGAAATTCGTCAAAGAACGAGAGTTTCACTTGTAATAAGATAGCCTCTGCAGCGGGAAGTAGCGTTGTGCTGTAAATACTTGTCAGTCGCTTGTCGCGGTATCTCTTTCGTCTCCATCCCCTCTTCACTGAACATTCATTAAGGTAACTAGCGGGCCGTGCATGGCTTAGCTGTCAAGTCACCCGATCATGAGCATTATTATTGTATGACAGATCTCAATCCCCCCGTTGATGATGCATAAGGTAATGCATCATCGCATATACGAGTACAGGTAGCATTCAGATCCATGCAGATGGAAAACCTCGAAGCCACAAATCACAGAGTCGTACCATGTACTCGTATCCGTTAGAATTGGTAATAATATGTCTTCGACTTGTTCAAGTATGTCAGGTAAGGTGTTGACTTGTTATTACCAGGTATTCAATATTGTAGTTGGATGTATCGTATGGCTTCTGATTGACTTTCAACCTTGCCGTCTGGAGATTAGGCCCGCTAATCTCGCTACTGACGATTGGAGCATGGCCAAACACAACCCGAAGCCTCTCCCCCTCAACCTCTACAACGAAGTACTAAGCAACACCTGACATTTATTGTCACCACTTTCTGAACTCATGGCCCAGTTATCTGACAGAAATACTTTGTACTCTGTCCAGACTGTGGCCGTCCATTCCTTTTGCACACTCGTTTGAAGCTGTCCTTGTCACTATCCACCTTGCCTCAGGTGTAGACACCTCTGACAGACTTGCAGAGTCGAGGTACTTCGTACGTTCCTCCCCCAACGCTCTAACTCGATGGTCATGAACGCCGTGCTTCGTAACGTTGGAACGATAGTTGACTGAGACTTTCTAGATCATAGTACACCATTTTAATTGTCATCTAGCCTCCTTCGGCCACCCAACGATTACCAGCAATCTTCGGGCAGTGGACTTGACAGCCTTCTCCCACCCCTGCCTGAACACAGAAAACCTCCGCTAGTGGTACCAGACTCCACGAGTGCACACAAGACTCATCCACCTTACTCATGCAGCTGCTCCTTAGTCGCTGAACGTTGCTCCGACAAGTGACGATTGACTGAGTTGCAACAGCTGAGGAGATCGTCTACATCCTAATTGCCGACCTGCCGGAACCGTGTCTCCAACGCTCGTGTTATGGTTCAGGTTTCATTACCTGTAGACCATTGCATCTCGATGAGCACGAAAGTCGACGATGCAATTGGCACGGATGTGTATGCTGTGAGGCCAACTGGCCCAGAACCAAATCCACCTTTCGTCTTCCCGGCACGACGCAACCTTTCTGCAACAGCTTCTGCCTCTCCAGCAAGTTTCAGTAAGCGGCCTATGTCGTCCGGCACGCCAGATGCGTTCGGCACACGAAGACCAAATCGTATCTCCACAAGTGGTCTGCCGCCCTTCGACTTCCACCCTTCCAAGTCACCAAGTCCAGTCACAGGCATGAGTACTCCACCAGAATCCCCGACACCAAATATGAGCGTACCTCTTCGAGCCGGAGGACATCGTAGAGGCGGTAGCGAATTCATTGGCGGTGATGGGGAGGCTGGTGGACCTGGTCTAATGAGCACCAGCCCGACCAAGCGGGAAGCGGTTCTACCACCTCCTGCTTCGGTGATAAAATTAGGGCCGCCTGCTGGCAGACGTGGTCATTCTCATCGACGCTCTGGGGCCATTTCCAGCCATGATGTATCTCTCATCCTGAAACCCTCAGAGCCGAAGACCGGCACCCAAGCCGGCAGCGCGCCCTGTACTCCTTCCCACCCAGAGGCGCAGCTGAGCTTCAAACCAGCTCTAAATATGCGAGGAGACACACCGAATTCACCTGCACGGTCCTTAACAACAACTCGTAGTCGCCGGGAGAGCGCTCCGGCTTCGGGTCAAGCTCGAGCTCGCGTGGGTTTCTCCGATACCTTGGAGTTCATCCCACGCCCTCTGTCAATAATATCGTCTGAGACTTCTAGCAGCATGTCTCCTGTTCAAGGAAGTCACTCTGTCTCGGGCAGTATAACATCCCTTGTCAGCGCTGGCACCGCAAGCCCACCTTCTGCCAATTCCGGACTGCCAACGCTCAGCACAACTTTCGAAGACGATTCAGCGCGGCCGAGGCCGAAGACCGCTGGAGCTGTGATGACTGGCATTGAGAGCGGGGATACCACCTTACTTGGTAGAGAAACGTCGTCGCAGAAACGACCTCTGTCCACTTCTGCGTCGACGACTGCTTTGACCGTTACCGAAAGTCCTATGATATCTGAACATCTTCCAAAGGATTACACTTCTGGAGAGGACGCAAGATCGATGGAGATATCTCCAAAGACAACGCCAGCAGTTGAGTGTCGAGAACCGATCTATCGCACACCTCTTCCAGTGTCTGCTGAGGTTCTCAACCCTTTCTTGGCTATATCACCGTCTCCTGTCAAACTGAAAACATCGCCAGAACGGAGAGCACCAAAGAAGCAGAAGAAAGTCAAGTCTTGGGCTGGCTCGATCCTGGCTCGTAAAGGAAGACACCGAAGCCAAAAGCAAAAACAAATGGGCCGTCGGACACCAACACCACCTTTACGCAACTACGCACCCGCAAGCTCTTTAGACAACCTCGATATCGATTTCGACCAGGGTTCCACTTGCGTGATCCGCACACAGACTGCAGACATGGCGCCCACACCTCAAGTGCAAACACATTTCGCTGACTGGAAGCCTCGAGAATCATCATCTCTAGCAGACGCAGAAGCGATGAGCCCCGTTATTGATCTCGATGCTGCGTTAGGTCCGTTCAATACACCGAGTCTTGGTCCACACTTCCGCAACGCTCTTGACAGGGGCTTCCTCGTGGGTAAACGAGCAATGCACAGCAGTGGGGCAACAGGAGGATTTGTCGGACCCGGTATGCATTACCATCGACGAGCTGAAAGTGCACCTGAAATGGTTGCTTTTGATCTTGTGCATTTTGGTCTACAGCGTTTAGCCAGTAGTTCCACTATGGCGGATGTTTTTGAAGAGGATGAAGAAGAGGATGAGGGCGCAGTGAAGGAATCGGCCACCGGAGGTTGCTCTGATAACGACGGGCAGGTGAACGAAGAAGGCCTGGGCATTGGCATACAGGTTGTAGACGCGGACAATATGTCATCGAACGGGGCGTTCAGTTGGTCTTGGGAGGAGGATGGCAAATCACAACGAGGCGTTAAGCGTAAGGGCTCGGGACTAAGTGAGGGAGAGCGGCGCCACTTCGTCTCCGCTGTCAAGCAGGAGAGATCCACAGGATCCCTCAATTCCGAAGCCATCCTCGAGGAGTTTAGTCCCGTTGAGATTGTGCAGGCCGACGAGGAACCTCGTGCATCCGTTATCTCCAAATCTTCGGATGACTCGACAATCACACCGACCGTCTCTCATGATCCTATAAACGAGCGTCCTGCATCAGCACCTATCGACTTTGCATGCTCAGCGCCTGAGCCGCAGCCTGCGACTCCAGAAACGTTCTCGTCTGCGTTCTCGTCTCCGGACTTTACAAAGTCCTTGTTCGATGTTCCTCACGTTGCAACAGCTTCTTCCTCCTTTACGGACCAACACACGCTGAACTCCCTTCTCAATGGCGAACCAGGACCTGAACTCCGCATGTCAGTTGACGACGTCCCCTCGCTGACAAGTAGCGCTTCGACCATGACCAATGTACATCCAGCTGGTCGTTTCTCAAGCAGTGCTGGTACTCGCTCCTCTGGTGAACGTTCATTGTCCGTCTCAGCAGCAGAAACTCCTAGACCCCGATACGCCAGCGCTGGCAAGCGGTCCAGCCTTGCCAGTCTTTCTAGGCTCGTCGGAAGTTCCTATGGCGAGAGGAGCAAGTTGTCCATCGAGGAAAGGGCGCAACCAGACAATACAGTGAAGCCTGAGAAGAAGAAAGGCAATCGTATAAGTCGATTGATTCACTTTTGGAAATCAAAAGAAAAACTCGACTCAATTTGAAGTCCCTTTCTTAGGGATAAAGCCTTCGCACTGAGTCCCTCACTGCTGCAAAGCTATGTTTTTCGTGGAGTCTGGCATGGCGTATTGGGGTTGTTGTCGGTTTGTACCGTTTACTCCTGTGACCAGTCCTGAGAGAACCCTTTCCTCGGATGTTGATGGGACGGTATGATGAGCGGGATGGATCTCCTTGTTTAGTGCTTACTTCATGAAACTCACTATGGATCGTTCACGATTGAGCGGAATCCTATTTTATGGATTGCGGTTCTGTCTCAATCCAAGCGGCATTGCAACGGCATATATGAGCGAAGCAGTCTTTTTCCTGCATCCTTCTCAATCTTCGAGGATAAGTCGCCTCTTTGCGCCATTCCATCTTCTTTCGGCACTTTTCTAGGTCTCACTTCCGGATGATCTGGTGGATAGGCTTTCTGCGCCTCGGTGACAGGTTGGAGCATGGCTGAAAGCTCCAAGACACGTTAGCGCTGTCGCGCAAGCTGAGCTGCAGGCGTCACCATTGCTGGCAGCATTATCAGCTGTCTGCTGCGCGTCACTTCTCTACTCCTCTCTATTTCTCTAGGAACTACTTCTCAACTTTTCCTCACATCCGAACGCGCTACTTAGGGCCGGACTTCTACATAGGAGGGATTTGGAAAACGTACAACCAAGTCCGCTAGATTCACTTGATAGATAGATAGGGCGGTCTTTGTCCCTCATCAAAGCTACCTAGATTTGAATACACAATAACTTCTCTCATTGACGAACGCTTGATGCCGATAACACGTGAAGGATGAGTTTGTCGTTGATATAAATGCCGGAGGTCACTATGTTGTCTGACTATGCAGGTCTCATCTAAATGCCACCATACCCGCTTCGGCCGCACTGATTTGTAGTAGAGACTACTTAGGCACGGCTCCTGCGTAGACGTTCTGCTGACAAGTTAGGTGTTGCGTTCTAGTCGCTTTAACTGTCACGCATACTCAGCACGCTCGTACTCATGATCATGATCATGATGATATCAAGCAAACCATGACAGCCGGTCGAAGTTGAACCTTGAAGGATCCTGAAAAAAGTGTCAGTTTGAGAACTGGACGAGTGGACAAAGTGACTGTTGTGGAGAAGTACGATATGAGGTATCGATGGGGTGAAATGTGGATTTGCAAGGCTTTGTGTGCGATGATGATGAGCTATGGTTGATGGTATGGTATGGTGTTTGGTGTTTGGTGTCTGGAGGTAGCGTTGTCTTGGGAGGGTGTTGAGGTTCGTGTGTGTTGATCTTCGTCTGTTGCAGGGCGTCCGCAGTGGATCCCCTCGAAGGCACGACCATGGTTCAGGGATGGAAAGCATATTTCCCATCACTGAGAGGAGCGGACATCCGGTACCCAAGGAGGCAATGACCTCATCTGAAGTCCGAAATGGATATGTGAGTGATGCTCGAAATACTCCTGGGTGACTCCCTCCCTGATTATATGCAACGTCTCATATCGTCCCGTCCTTCCACTTGATATCCCGCCCCACCTTCTCCCTCACCACATCCTTCAGAAACCCTTCCAGCCCCTCCCCATCCTCCTTCCGCATGCTTACGTCCTCCTCACTATCCTCATTCTCCCCGCGACAGATCCTCTCCGCCTCGTGATAGACCTTCTCCCACGTTTCGATGCCGAAGTCGCCTTCGCTCTCTGCAAGCAGCAACTCGCCGTGCGAGGAGAACGCTAGTACGTGTATGGACGTCGCTTCTCGTAGTAGTGTGGGCGAGGGATCTTGGATTAGCTTTGAAGACGGGGAGACGGCGAGGATGGTGGCTGTGAAGGTTACGGAGAGTGGGATCGAGGCGGATAGGAGGGCTAGAAGGGCGGTTTGGAGAAGTGAGGGGATGAGAGGGAGACTCTGCACGTAGTCGTCAGCGTTGTAGAGTGCGAACGACCCAGGGGAGAAGTAGACCGAGGAGTACTGAGAGGATTGCGAGGTGGTAGATGCATTCTCGGGCGTACTGCTTATTTGCAAGGTCACTTGTATGAGTGTTCGGGGGTGGTTCTGGACGAGGATAACGTGTCGGAGGCTGGAGTGGATGAGGCTTTCGAGATGGCGTTCTCTCACGCCTGTGTATGCGTTGTATTAGTTCCAACGTTTCTGGCACTTTCTGGGGGGGTGGGGTGGTAGAGTACCTCCTACACCCACCGCTGGCCGCACATTGACTTCTATTGCAGCTTCTTCGGGGAGCTCGTCACGCCGCTGGACCTCGACGGGGCCATTGACGGCGCCGATGATGGTGTAGCCGTTCTGGGAGTAGGTCGCTGAGCCATCTGCTCGGTGAAGAATGTTTAGACTAGCAGAGGAAGGGTGTGGGAATGTCATTCTGTGGACGGAGTGGAGCTGGATGTCGCATGGGGGGTTCAAGAAATGCGACGGAATGGAAGAACGAAGGTCCGGATAGCGCATAGAGGGTTCGTCCTAGCTATTGTATCATCCCAAAGCTTTGAATGAAGACTTCATATAACATGCCGTCTTCTCTCGATCCGTTCCTGAGAGATGGTCCAGTATCTAGAATGGGCCCGAAGCCATCTGACCTCTCAGCCAAGCTCCCTCGCCTGACGCCCCGCCGTCGAGCTCTCCCACCCTCGAATCCACAGCCCGTTCCCTCAACTCCCCGACTACCAACTCCGCCTGAGCGCTCGACTCTTGCCTTTACTCATCCGACCCGCCGCATACTCTCTCCTCGAGATCATCAGTTATTCTTAGCGTCAGATACTTACACTCTCCTACTATCCTTCGTCTTCTCACTCACCGAGTCGGTCCAGGACAAGAAGATCTCGGACATCGAAAAGGAGGAGCTCAGCCCGCTCGTCAAATGTATTCTAGAGATACTGGACGAAGTTGCGGAATGCGTGAACAGTTGCCCACCAGAAGACCAAGGTGGAAGCAGATTTGGAAATCCCGCCTTTCGAGTGTTCCTAGATAAGGTCGGGCAGTCAAGCGACAGCTGGCAAGAACGGCTAGGTATTGAAGATGGGGGAGCAAGGGAAGAGGCAGGGACGTATTTCAAACAAGCCTTTGGCAATAGGACGAGAATAGATTATGGGTCTGGGCACGAGTTGAACTTCATGGTCTGGCTGTACGGTTTGCCATCAGACTTAAATCCATTCCGTACACTCTACTGAATATGGATCTCAGGCTTTGCCTCTACCAGCTCCGCCTCCTCACCCCAACCGACTTCCCGTCTATCATCTTGTTAGCCTTCACCCGTTACCTCCATCTCATGCGTCTCATCCAAACAACCTACTACCTCGAACCCGCCGGGTCTCACGGTGTATGGGGTCTCGACGATTATCAATTCCTCCCATTCCTTTTCGGCTCCTCGCAACTTCTCCACCATCCCTACATCCGGCCTCTCAGCATCCACAGCAACCTTATACTAGAGGAAGAGGGAAATGACTACATGTACCTCGACCAAGTCCGCTTCGTAGAAAGCGTAAAGAACGTGAAAGGACTACGGTGGCATAGCCCCATGCTGGACGACATCAGCGCGGCGAAAGGGTGGGAGAAAGTCGAAGCAGGAATGCGGAGGATGTTTGTCGCAGAAGTTCTGGGCAAGTTACCCGTCATGCAGCATTTCCTTTTTGGATCGCTTGTGCCGGCGGTGGAGGGCATGAGTAAGGAGGAAGAAGTAGGTGTGCCTAGTGAAGAGGAGGAAACCGAGGGCGGGGAGGTGGTGGTGATGCAGGATGGGATGAAGCATGTTCATCAGAATACGGGGTGGGGCGATTGTTGTGGGATCAAGGTACCGAGTAGTATAGGCGCAGCGCAGGAGATGAGGAAGAGGACGGGTCAGGATGGATTGAGAAGGGTGCCGTTCGATTAGTGACCCATTTTATGAGTAATATATCACCTATATGCAAGAAGCTCAGAAACTAGACACACCCCAAAATACACCAAAAACTCCACGCTCTTCCCCAATCGCTATCAAGTTCCAAGCACACAATATGACGTCCCTAACCCTGCCACCTATACTCCCCCGTATAAAACCTCACCAACCCCTCCGCGCCCACTCTATCCCCCTGTCGCAGCAGACTAGCCACATCCACATTCAGAGGACTATCCGGTTCCGGATCCGTCAGCAGCTGGTGGATGGACGTCAGCGTCCGCGTGATGGTGTAAGCGGGCGACCAGGAAGTTTTGAGGAGGTCGAGACAGATCTCGCCGGTCTGTCAGAAGTATGACGGATATTAGTGGTGGAAATGACACGGAGATTGGGTGCGGGGAAGGGCGGGAGGTACCTTGAAATGGACATTGGGATGACAGATAGGCGTCATGAACCTGATCTCAGGCGGTGCGAGGGGGTAGTTGTCCGGTATTTTGATGTCGAGTTTCCACAGCCCGCCTGTAGTCAACATTCACCAATCAGCGCCATCGTCGGTGATTGTTTCGCCAGCCCTGTTGTGGGCGGACTACTCGGGCAGAACATTGTTTCTGGAGGTAGGACGAGACCATACCTTCGTAACCACTCCCTTTGACCCCCTTCATCACGGCCTCCCAGTGTAGTATCTGCTCTTCGCTTACGGGCCCGAGATGTAGGAGCGCGTCGTTGGGTTCTTGGCTGTATTGTTGCAGTTCGTGGAGGAGGCGCTTCGTTGATGGCGGAGTTGGGGAGCGGTGGGTGGTGGACATTTTGTGACGGCAGGTTGGTTGCGTGGTGCTGAGTTGTATTGACGCCTAAGGTATGGAGCGTGGTGGTGGTGGTTTTCTTGGGAGACGGTGCGTGCGGGAGGTGCCGCGGTCTGGGTGGCAGTCGTTGGTTCGCAGGACTATATCGAGCTTACCACATTTATCTTGCAGGCCAACAACACCGTCAGAAGGAGGTCCCCTGTCACGTAGGCTTGCGTTATTTCTATGTGCTGATGTCCAATGCACTGAGTCCGCTGATGGGCTCAAATGAATGAAGTGCAAGCGCAGCTGCCGTTACATGCCCTGAAGATTCATACTGAATGGCCAATTTTGCACGATGATTTTTGTCTTGGGGCGCATGATCTTGCGCATCGGCCTTCTACAGCTCACGCATCAGGCGGGCTAACAAGAACCCCCTGGTAAGAAGATCAGGCCTTGCGCTTTCACTACGTACAGGCTGAATGGCTGATACAAACAACAAAGATGGCTTACAACCCTGAGGGCAAAGATAATATGTCAATTGGAGCCAGGCACTCTTCCTTATGAAGTATCCTTTTTCTCCCCCTTTTCCTCGTAACACGAAGTGCTTTCCATGCATCCGCCTGGGGATTCCATACTCCGTTTGGCTAGCTCGGCCGCTCCTATTGCAGCTCGGAAGAGCGGATCAGCTGTCTCCATCTGAACAAGCCAATCGACAACAGCTTGATTGAAGTCGATCGGAGCAATCTGGTCTTCGAACGATTGGCCGGACAACTCCATCAATGCATCACGAAGGACATTGAGAAACGTCTTATCCGATACGGAGTCCCCCATGAAAATCAACCTGGTAGGCATTATCTTTGCCCTCTTTGGAAGATCCTGGAGCCGTGCTTTGATTTGATTCCAGTAAGCTGCTTCTCCTTGGTCTGAGCGCCATGGCGACACAGCTCCCATGTCTACATCGGTGAAATAAGAAGGGTTTCGCTCATAGGTCCCGTGGCGGACTTTGACCAACGCCGCACCAAGAGCAGCCTGGCTGTAATCGACAACGAGGACATTCTCAGGGCTCATGACTCCCCGTTCGCTGACGTACCTAGCCATGCTCCGGTAATGCTCGCACATACCAATTCCAGTCGCGGCGATCCCGGCCGTTGCCGCGCTGTTATCCAGCCACCATTCGGGTAGGACGACCCGAAAGCCAGTACATTCGGCAGCTTCTATCGCTAGCACCTTATGCCTGTGGTTGAAGAAATTGGGCACCGATATACCGGACGAGTTGAGAGACCGCTGGAGGTGGTGCTCGGTCATTTCTTGTAGCCGTTTGAACATGGTCATGAATGTCTCCATCTCGGGCGTTGGCTTGCACGGCACTGAATCAACTGGATGGTGCTTCTTGTCAGCCACATAATCGATGGCATTCTTCATCGCCTGGACGATTCGCAAAAGGAGCTCGAACAGTAGCCCTTGGTCCTTTGAGTCGCTACTAGTAGGGCGGATAAGCGAGGATACGATTAGAAGTAAGTGGCGTCAAGTACGAACGTCATGGAACGATCATAGTAAGGAGTCATCGTATGCTGCAGAAGAGGGGCTTTTCGTTCGGCCTCTGGTTCTAAATCTGCTTCGTTCAGAAATTGTAGCATGAGCGCTCGATATTCCTTGTCCCCTTCAACCTTTCCGACAATCGATATGGAGCCGTCATAATTCCTAAGTGCAGCTGTTCTGAATGAGTCCAGGTCGTTAGCGTTTGTTTCTCAGGACCGGAGCGTCCATCGCTCGCACGAGAAGCATATTCTTTGTAAAATGAAGCTACTCAAGGCTGAAGATAGAGTAACATGAACCAGGTGACTTTCAACCTACCCATACTCTAGAGTCAAATCAAACCCAATTCCCGGGCTGAAGACTAGGTCGGCTGGAACACATTCACGACACAGGGTCCCAGCTCGGATGAACCGTGTTAGAGCAGATATTTGGAACGCGATGAGGCAAAGTGACCAAAAGTCATAGGACAAGGACAACATTCTGACTTCAGAAGACGAGAAAGAGGGGCGAAGGGTCGTGGACGTTGAGAACTCTGAGTTGCAGCGGTGCTACACGGAAGAGCAGATGTGAAGAGGAAGAGTACAGGAAAGAGAGCCAGAAAGTAAGATGAAGTATGCTCCCAATCCCGGACGCTGAAATGCAGCAAATGTCAATCATGCCGTTTCCCGAGCACCATCGGTTGCGGCAAAGCATGAAGGTTGCAGCCTGCGATTTGGGGGCCGGAGCGGATTTTGACGTAAGCGATGTTGTTTCTTGGATGTTGCATGTTACAGTTGAAACAGCGCGTCAGGATGTCAAGCTCAAAGAGAGTTATGTTCTTTCGGAGACGTAGCTGCGTGATGGAAGTGGGGAGGGTACAGGCATAGGGGAATTGGAGCTTGGGTTGAACACGATGTTGGAGGAGATGGTGAAGGGTGTAATGCTATCGCGATGATGGTGAGAACATGAATTATGAGGTACTCTGGGTTCAACGAAGCATGAGCTGTATGACTAGCATGAGCATCAAAGGGCAGAGGTCGCCCGCTATAAAGTTCCTCCAGTGTAAAGATACTGCTTTACTCTAGTTGTCACCCGGCATCGATAATAAGGTGAACGTCAATGTCGTCGACTAGGTCCTCCATAACAGTTTCTTGAATGCGCCTGACAACATTCTCTGCGTAACCGTCACAGCTTCTCCTCCTATTCAGGCCAGGCGTGGTGTAGAAGACTGCCGCTCTTCCCTCACTTAACGGGTAGTACAAGTCTAGGACGGTTGCGGCCGACTCGCTGACATCTTTCTTAGCTGCCATCATTGGTAGGCTTGTACAGCGCCGAATCCGGGTGAGCCGTTGTACTTTCTCTATGACCATTAATGTGTCTACATTTAGTTCTGCATTTGACGGCGAATCGTTGTAAACAGGAATTGCAGGATCAGCTTACCATCATGGTCAAGTTTCTCCTCTCGGTGGTAATAAGGGCTCAGATAATCTTTCATAACCTAAAATCTGTTGACATAGTTAAGAAAAATGTCAGGGAGATAAGCCTACAAAGGATAGCTTTTTCAGAGTTCTGAGAACCCCAACGATCCCGATAGTGAAGGGAATCAATTGACCTGTGGAGCCGAGATCGTATACTCCCGATATGTAATTCCAGCGCAGAGTGAGTTCGATGCCTACTATTGACCAGATCAGGTATATGAGACACACTGATCCCCACACCGCCGTAGTAATGCTGAGGATACCTATCAGCAAGATACAAGGACAAGAGGCTGGCTGCAAAGCCTGAAGCTACTAACTGACTGCGGATCCGCTCTGTCAGGAGATACTCTTCATCGTCGCGGCTTGCTTCGTTGCCCTCCCTGAAAGCACGCGCTAAGTGGAATATGTGCCGCCTAATGGTCTCGCCCTGAATGCTGATTGACGCTCACACAAATGAGCTTGTAGTTTGGTCCAGGTACCTGCAAAAGCAGCTCGAAGCCCGGCTTTCCGTCTCTCAAACAGCTCCTTTCCCAGAAGATATAACAACAGTAGCGGCCAGAGGAGAAACATGAGAGGCATGAAGACAAAAATCTGCAGCGTCACATACCATATGGGAAATGTTATGATCCCAAAGAGAATAGCGAGACAGACTGAAATGAGCTTATAGAAAATCTGGATACCACCGAAAACGTCGAGTCTAGCAAAGAAAAATACATAATACGTGCATGAAATGGACTGCTGCGGCAACATTGCTCTGAAGCCGCGGAACCAAAACCACGCATTATAGATGGCGATGATGCTCACAACCATAAGTCGAAAATACAAGCTTATCATCCAGTCATACATGTGCTTCCCGATAGCAGGGCTTCTTACAGTACGCCACCCGTAAAGAGAAACAGCGCTGATAATGAACGCCCATGTAATCCGCAACATGATAACACCTTCGATGGTCTGTATTGTGCCGTTGGCGCTGACTTTTGCAACAGCAATAAGAAGGGCAAACAAAAAAATGGTGTTATTATCACGATAATCTGACACAGCTTCAGAGACGAAGGCATTGGTAAGGATGGTGGCTATGGCTTGAAGGTAGATACCGAGACGGATTCCTAGCCCGTAGAGATCGGGGTTGCCTTGAAAGCCACATTCCGAGTCTACGAGCAGGTGCTTGTGAAGTGTTGGTGGCCCGAGAAGACGAGGTGTCGGCAAAGCGTTGATCGTATGAGCTAGCTCGCCGACGACTAGAACGAGCTTGTTCAATCTACACATCATCTGGTGTATTCCGAGAAGTGAGTATTGTGACGAAGGTCCAGGGATTCTCAGATTTTAATATCTTCGAGATCTTGCATGACACTCAGCCGCACGGGGCTGAGTATGCGTACACGCGGCGGGCTACTAAGCAAAAGCGCTTTCCATCGGCTTCTGGTAAACAACCTCACGCAGCTCGAATCGAACTTTTGCAATTACGCAACAAAACCGTCCTCAATTGCCCGACAAAAGGCGTCATCTTCTCAGCCTGACTTGAGGGTATTGCCCAATACCCATCTTGCCCGGATGAGCAAGATCAAACGGCCCACTTTGGGTAACACTGCCACTAGATACAGCAAGCATGGAACCATCATTTTCAATGAAGCGTCTTAACTGCAAGCTATAGACATGCAAAGATCTATGCCGATTAACGTCATAAATCCTTCGTGAACAGTGTCATGAAATACATCAACAAGACCAGGGATCAGCCCTTCAACAAGGAAGTGCTATCAGAACTGAGAGTCCTCTTCAGAAAGACAAAGGACACTCATAATGAGGTCACCTCACCCTAATCAAACAAGTCAACAACAAGGACACGGAACAACTGGCAGCAAGGATCACAGCCGCCAAGCAGCTGAAAAGTGGAGATGTGACGATATACACAAAGAACAGGAAGTAGGCGGCAAGGCTCACGGTGTAGTATTCGTTAAGCTTAATCCAGCTGTTTTTAGTGACGGTGACATGGAATTGAGAGGCAGGTGTAGAGAACTCCGGATTGAGATTCATAGCCGTGTACTCTCTTTCTTTCGCTCCATATGAGTAAAAAGGTAGTGCAGTGAGGGCAAGACCTCACATAAGGCTCCCTTCTTACTGTTCTCAGCTAAACCCTGCATACGCTTTGTTATATTCATAAACGGCTTTAGGGGTTCTAATAATTTCCCGCAACATATGCCAATCATCTTGAATTAGGTCTCCCTCTAGCGTATCTGCACTCTTCTTTGCGTTATCTCTATATCCAATATGGATATTAGCGCCAGAAACGGGATGCAATCTTCAGATATATAGATGACCCCAATTAGACCCATATCCCACTAGAAAAGACCTAGTAAGTCCTCGTTAGTCTTCTTCCCTGCCGTTTGCCCGTCAAGTTGCTGTTGCGGTGGTAAGGGTTAGTTAAATCCATTCATCATGTTTCAACCAGCACTGGCATCTCTGCCGCAACTTTCGGCTGCCGCCTTGAAACAAACCCTCGTAATGTACAATAGGTATCTGGACGCCCCCACAATCCAACAAGCCTCCCAACAAGTTTCCGGTACAGGCCCAGCTATTTCACTTCCCAGCGTCGAATACAGATTTGCCAAAGTCAGCCCTGCTTGAGGCGGCCCTGGAAGACTGCAACGAATTCTTGCGCGGACCGAATCCCATGCCAAAATGGATCGCCGTAGAAATGCGCCTTGCTGGAACGCTACGCAGGCTCTAGGGTTAGACAACCATTTGAGGTATGACCGTTCGATTCCTTCCCTCCACCTCTCAACCCCACTTCTTTGTCGTCGCTTGAAGCTGTTCTGACGACAGAATCGACCCTCTACATTCCATGTGTACTCCACCAATCGCCTCGAGACCTCTGTGAATTTCATTTGCACTACACATTTGTTCCAAGACTCAACATGGAGAAGGCAATATCGTCTAGAAACAACTGAACATCCTCTTTCGAATATTGTGCGTCATTCCACTCCCCCGAAAGGTAGATGCTACCTCTCCAGCTGCACATTCGGATAATCCTGTAGAAAGGTAAGTTTTTTCCATGAAATGGGGACCACGAAATCGCACAATGATGGGCCATCTGCATTGGCAGCGAATCGGATATCTTCGACGGATAGGATCTCCTGCAAGCCTGTTCTGTCGTGATAGATTCGATCTATGTATTGCTCGACAATGCCATCGCTGAGGAAGTACTAGAATTCGTCCGTCTTAGCGTTTTGTATTTGGTCTTCTTTTTTCCAGCCTACCGGGTCGGCGCTTTCTCTCCTCTTCGGGGGGTTTCTATCAAGCAGATGTCAAGTCTGCACAGCGTGCGTAAATGGATATAACCACACACTTACTTGAACACGTCGCCTGCCAAATACTCTGGTATTGGCAACGATTCAGAAAGAATTGAATCTTGCTCGCGAATCGACTGGTATGAGGTTCTAGCTGCTTTAGTTGCCTTAATCAGGGTTTCGGCGGATCTTTCATTTGTCGCGTCGCTCGATATGATATAGTCCTTGACGTTGGGGAATACGACAGCTCCAAAAGCCTGGCAGACAGGAATATAGTCATGTGTCATGCTAGGGTCTGCCCGAAGGTATCGACGACCGTTCATAAAGCATGGTGAAATGAAAGACTGCCCCTCCAAGACGTTGTCTGGTGGCGGGTTGAATTTGAGCATGGCCAGGACCATGGCAGCGTGGCCGAGGTGAGTGACCGTGTAGGAAGTCCCCAGCTTTTCCTTGACGGCTCTCAGGACAGCAGTGCTTTCTTCTTTGGAGAAATCGCGGAAAAGCGACATGTGAGTTCCTGGGCCATCTGCTGGAGGGATTTTGAGGCCGAAGTTATTCGCCTGGAGTTATCATATAAATGTCGAAAACCTGAAAGTGGAAAGGACAACACAAACGCTCGCACCAAGTATAAGAGCACATCTACAACGTACAGCGTCATCAAAAGCTGCACCGTTCGTTCTTTGATTGTCATTCATCAAACTGGTCCATGGCGGCGGGAGATTTTCTGCGATTCGCTGCCAATTGATCTCTTCCCGCACCTGGTCCCTCACAGCACTCAACTCCGCAGCTAGCAGCCGAAAGAAACAGTGTGCCAAAATGCGTATCCCAATACCATCAGCGCACAAGTGGTCAACATGAAACGTGAAACCAATGCTGGTGGTTCGCGGGTTCGTGGTACATGCTTGGACATATAAATAAACAAAAGCTGGATCGCCTTTCCCCGGTTTCCTTTGACTGATTGCAGATCGAGCGTCAGAAAATGAAACCCTCTGGAGGCTGGCCTTGACAATTACGGTCCGCTTGGCCCAAGCTCGAACTTCATCGTCATCTCTAGGCGTACGGTGTTCGATAAGGCACTTGCCGCCGTCGTCGCAGCTGGAGGCCAAGGAAATCTCGGGGTGTTCAAAACGAAGTCGACGCCAGACTTCCTCAGCGGCCCTTCGAATATCATCAAGGGTGGTGGGAACAGAAAGTGAAATATGTCCACCGAGAAACATTTCGCGCCTCTCTTTCGGTTTCAGAACCCACGTATTCTCGCCCGCCAGTGCCTGACGTTGCCAAAGATTTGTGTCCTTTTCTGAACAAACCCATTGGTAGCAGGATATATCAATCGGAGGGAGTCGTGAAAAGTGCTCCATGGCTTTGTTTCCTCTTCAAGTATGGGTGGATTCATTAAAGGTCGCTTGGAACACAGGATCATTCACAACACGTATAATCCTGAGTATCTGACCGAATCTTGATGCCTTACTTGGCAATGGGTGACGTCTAATTTAATGGCTGCATCTCGTTCGGGCCTAGGCTTCCCGAAGACTCGGTAGATCCCCTTGTAGCTTGCTTCAGGATACATTTTCGAATTCGTCGTCAGCTCCTATCCCAAGAACG
>JAABUP010000532.1_pt1 | contig 83280 bp, 88 predicted proteins | sample 5559201 | NCBI WGS metagenome assembly JAABUP01 (sample SAMN10711887, study PRJNA513373) | rock metagenome | isolation source: Antarctica rocks | place: Antarctica
GCCAGCACCCCTGTGACCATGACCGGCGATCACATCAGTCCCACCAGTCACACAGATCACGCCACGCCGCCCCGCATCGACCGAACCCAAGCCCACCACCAAGATCAACATAAGCTACGTGGCATTGCCTCTTGATGGGCCGAGCGATCACACGCGCGTGTTCGTCGAACACGTGGCGACGGTTCGCCGCAGGTAAGAGCGCGCTGCCCCTTGCAGCCCGCCTGATTGATACCATGCTATCGTTCTGGCCATGGCTCAGATCCTGGTACGACAGCTCGATGAGGACCTCAAGACGGCCCTGCAGCGTCGCGCGCGAGCCCATGGCCGATCTACCGAGGAGGAAGTGCGCGAAATCCTCCGTGACGCCGTCCGCCCGGGTGGACAACCCGAGGTGAACCTGGGTTCCACGATTGCCGACCGGTTCCGCGGCCTCGGGTTGACCGAGGAGATCGCCGAGCTGAGGGGACACCCGGCCCGCGGCGCTGACCTCCACGAGCTGTGATCATCCTTGACACGAATGTGCTCTCGGCGCTCATGCGCGACGAGCCCGACCCGGCCGTGGTGACCTGGCTGGACGCGCAGCCCACCGAGTCCATCTGGACGACCGCGATCACTATCTTCGAGGTGCGTACCGCGTTGGAGCTGCTCGACGCGTCGCGCAGGCGTCAGCGTCTCGATTCGGCCTTCGAGCAGCTCCTCGCCACGGACCTCGACGGCCGGGTGCTCGCATTCGACACCGCGGCCGCCGACGCGGCCGGCACCCTCGTCGGCAAGCGTCAACGAGCAGGGCGCTCCATCGAGATCCGCGACGCCCAGATCGCCGGTATCTCACTCGCCCGCAAAGCCACGCTCGCCACCCGCAACGTCCGCCATGTCAAAGACCTCGGCGTGCGCCTCGTCGACCCGTGGGCGCCAGCCGCTCGTCGTCCGCGCTGACAAGTCCTGAACTGCCAAACGTTGGAACACCATGAACCACAACGCGATGGAAGGCTGCGGCCAGCGACGTCGCGGTGCCTACCCACGGAGCGGGGGGCCGTCACACTGGTGGCCCTGGGCGCTGCGGGCGACGAACAAGTCGACGTAGCCATCGACTGTTGGACGGCGCTCGCGTGCAACTCACGGACGCGACATCGGTCGGGCCACCCACCGACCCGACGCACAGCCGTTCCCAGCCGCAACGGCGTGATCCCCCGCAGCTAGAGGACACGCAGCACCGAGCGCAACTCAGCGACGCGGCCCATGGCCGACCCCGTGGAGACGCGAGCGCACTCGGCGAGCAGGAAGACGTCGACGTCCACCCCGGTCAGTGCCGCCGGCTCGAAGGCCGCACCGGACACCGCCCGCTGCTGCAGGAACCTGCGAGCGGTGTTCTCATAGCGCCACCGTGGTCGCGGCCAGGCCACGTTCCCCGACCAGCCAGGACCGGTACTCACCAACCACGACCTCCAGCGGCGTCGGCGCCGGGCCCCGCCACCGCCGCCGGCGGGGTGGCCCCGGCTGCTCGCAGATAGCTCAACAGCGGCACCATCGCGCGGGTCCCCGGACCTTGCGGCGGCCCGCCGCCCACTGCGCGGCAAGGAACGCGACCACTACGTCCTCGTCGAGCTGCGCCACCTCCAGGCCCTCACCCGACAACCACCGGCCGACCTGGCCCAGGTCGTTCAACGTGTTCCGAACCGTGCCGGGCGAGTAACCCCGCTGCAGCAACCAGGAGCAGTAGCCCTCGACCTGCGGGCCCAACCGGCCGGCCCTCCTCCGCGTGCCTGACATCTGTCGTGCTCTGCTTCCCGAATAGGCGAGCCAGCGACGTGGACCGGCCGATGGCACCGGCTGCATGCGGCGTCTTCGGCCGCGGGCGGCTACCCCTCAAACGCTTCACGCCGGGCACACCGCGACCTGGTTGCACTGACCTCAGGGAAAGTTGTCGATTGACGATCGTTTGCCGGCAACGCCGCGACCCTGAGCTGCCAGGCGCTGCGACGCGCGCTGGCGGACAGAGGCCGTGTGTGGCACGCTGAGGTACCTATTCCGTACCAGGAGGTGCTGCATGGTCGACGTCGACGCCACCCCTCGGCTGGCCCCAGTGAGCCCGCCGTACGACGAGCCGACCGGCCGCCTGCTCGGGAAGTGGATGCCGCCGGGGGTCGAAGCGGACCCGCTGCTGCTGTTCCGGCTGCTCGCGGTGCACCGCGACCTGGCTGATCGCTTGCGTCCCATGGCCTCCGGCCTGCTGAACAGGGGTCTGCTCCCCGCAAGAGACCGCGAGGTCCTGATCAGTCGGGTCACCGGCCGGTGCGGCGCGGAGTACGAGTGGGGCGTGCACGCCGCCGGTTATGGCGCGGCCGTGGGCGTCAGCGACGAGACCCTGGACGCACTCTCCCGGCGGCGGCCCGACCTCGACGCGGACGACGCGCTGCTGGTCCGGGCCGCCGACGACCTGTTCGACGACGCGACCCTGTCGGTCGACACCCTTGGCGCGCTCGGCGAGCGCTACACCGACGCGCAGGTGCTGGAGCTCCTGATTCTCTGCGGCTGGTACCGGACTCTGTCGACGGTCATTACGAGCACAGCGCTGCCGCTCGAGCCATGGGGTCGCCGCTTTCCGGCTGACCCGCACCGGCCATGACCCCGGCCGAGGACGGGGTGCGGCTGACCCGCGACGGCCGCCTGGCAATCCTGACTCTGGACAACCCGCCGCTGAACCTGCTGACCGCGCCGGTACTGGACATTCTTGAGCGGCACGTCGCGGCGCTGGCGACCGACCCGCCCCGGGCAGTGCTGGTCACCGCGGTCGGCGAGGTGTTCAGCGGAGGGGTCGACGTCGCCACGTTCCACCGCGGTGCCGCCGAGGACCCGCCGGGGCAGGTCGCGCGCGCGCAAGCAGAGTTCGCCCGGCACCTAACGGGGCTGGTCGTCGCGCTGGAAGCCCTGCCATGCCCGACGGTGGCAGCGGTTGACGGGCTCTGCCTGACTGCCGCATTCGAGCTGGTGCTCGCCTGCGACTTGCTGGTCGCCGCTCCAGCTGCCCAGTTCGGGTTGGTCGAGGCGACGGTCGGGCTCACGCCGGCCATGGGAGGCACTCAGCGGCTGGCGCAGCGGGCCGGCCGGGCCCGCGCCGCCGAGGCCGTGCTCACTGGCCGCATCTATGACGCGGCAACGATGCACGCGTGGGGAGTGGTCACCCGGCTCGCCGACGACGCCGCGGCCAGCGGGCAGCGCCTGGCTCAACGGCTGGCACAGGGCCCGACCCAAGCTCACGCGGCGACCCGGCGCGTGCTGGCCGCGTGGAGCGACGGCGGCGTCGGGGTCGCGGACGCCGTCACGCCATCCCTCGCCGCCGGCTTGTTTGACACCGAGGACCTCCCGGCGGGGGTCGCGTCGTTTCTGGCCGACGGTCCCGGCCGGGCGCAGTTCACCGGCCGGTGAGCGCACGCCAGCGGTAGCTCTGCCTGCGGGTCTCGTGAGTCGAGAGCGGCGGCGCCGCACTCGCGGTAGCGCTGCGAACGGATCAGGACCTGGCGAGCGGCTGGGTGAGCGGGCGAGGCCACACGTGACCCGGCTGGAGACCGTGCGGCTGCAGCGGGTCGCGGCGTCACCGGGACAGGTCCTCGGCCCAGCGCTCGGCGTACTCCTGCAGCGGCAGAAGAACCTGCCCCAGTTCCCGGCCCCGCTCCGTCAGCGCGTTGCGTCCGGCCTCGTCGGCCGTCACCAGTCCCGCGGTCCGCAGCTCACCCAACCGCGTCGACAGCACCGTCGGACTCATATCGCCGCACGCGGCGCGCAGCTCCCTGAAGCCTCGAGGCCCGAGCCGCAACTCCCACAGCAACCGCAGCACCCACCGCCGACCCAACAGGTCCAGGAGCGCCGGCAACGGCCGACCGGTCGACGAGCCCCGCACCGGTCGTCCCGGCAGTGGAACCCCGGCCGTCCGTAGGGTCCTGTCGTTCTCGCCGGGCGCCACCCCCTCAGCGTCGTCCACGTGGAGCTGCCCCGCTTCGGCGGACCTCTGATCCTGGCCGGTAGCCCTGGAGGAATCCTGTCGGCAACCACATCGCCCCCGACGGGGCCATGTGCGGCTCCAGCTAGGCCGAGCCTGCCCAGACGCGCATCCGGCATGAGCGCTGCCAGCGCGACGGGAAGGCCGCGAGGTCGCTTCCGGCTGCGTGGTCCGCGTCCAAGAGGGGTGTGAGGCGCGCGGTGCGTCCGGGAGGGGTGATGACCTGCACGCGCTGGGCGGCTCTCCCCCTGATCACCTGACCCCCCGTCACCCCCCGACCGCCCACCACCCAAAGGCAGCGCCGGGGGACACTGGGGCGTGACCGACGGCGGCCCCCTGATCGTGCAGTCCGACAAGACCGTGCTGCTCGAGGTCGACCACCCACAGGCCCGGGAGGCGCGGGCCGCGCTGGCGCCGTTCGCCGAGCTCGAGCGGGCGCCTGAGCACGTGCACACCTATCGGGTCACGCCGCTGGCCCTGTGGAACGCCCGGGCAGCCGGCCACGACGCCGAGCAGGTCGTCGACGTGCTGGACACCTACGCCAAGTACGCCGTACCGCACGCGCTGCTGGTCGATATCGCCGACACGATGGACCGTTACGGGCGGTTGCAACTCGTCGACGACCCGGCCCACGGGCTCGTGCTGCGCGCGCTGGACCACGCGGTGCTGACCGAAGTCATGCGCAGCAAGAAGGTCGCGCCCCTGCTCGGGCCGCAGATCGACGACGACATGATCTCGGTGCCGGCGATGCAGCGCGGGCCGCTGAAGCAGGCGCTGCTCAAGCTCGGCTGGCCGGCGGAGGACCTGGCCGGCTACGTCGACGGCGAGGCGCACCCGATCACGTTGGTCACCGACGGCTGGGCGCCGCGGGATTATCAGCAGCAGGCGGTCGAGGGATTCTGGGCCGGCGGCTCCGGCGTCGTCGTGCTCCCCAGCGGGGCAGGCAAGACCATCGTCGGCGCGATGGCGATGGCGATGGCCGGCGCGACCACGCTGATCCTGGTGACCAACACGATCAGCGGCCGGCAGTGGCGCCGCGAGCTGCTCGCGCGCACGTCGCTCACCGAGGAGGAGATCGGCGAATACAGCGGGGAGCGCAAGGAGATCAAGCCGGTCACCATCGCGACGTATCAGGTGATGACAACCCGGCGCAAGGGCGAATGCCTGCACCTCGACCTGTTCGACGCCAAGGACTGGGGACTGATCCTCTACGACGAGGTGCACCTGCTCCCGGCGCCGGTGTTCCGGATGACCGCCGACATCCAGAGCCGCCGCCGGCTCGGCCTGACCGCGACCCTGGTGCGTGAGGACGGCCGGGAGGGCGACGTGTTCAGCCTGATCGGGCCCAAGCGCTACGACGCCCCGTGGCGCGACATCGAGGCCCAGGGATGGATCGCGCCGGCGGAATGCACCGAGGTCCGCGTCACGCTCACCGACGCGGAGCGGATGGCCTACGCCACAGCCGAACCCGAGGAGCGCTACCGCGTCGGCGCCACCGCCCACACCAAGATCGCTGTGGTGCGGGCCCTGGTCGGGCGTCACGTCGCCGACCGGGTGCTCGTCATCGGCGCCTACCTCGACCAGCTCGCCGAGCTCGGGGAGGCCCTCGACGCTCCGGTCGTGCAGGGCTCGACCACCAACCGGGAGCGCGACGTGCTGTTCGAGCGCTTCCGCAACGGCGACGTGCGCACCCTGGTCGTCAGCAAGGTCGCCAACACCTCCATCGACCTGCCCGAGGCCGGCGTCGCGATCCAGGTCAGCGGGACCTTCGGCTCACGCCAAGAGGAGGCCCAACGGCTCGGCCGGGTGCTGCGCCCCAAGGCCGACGGGCGCTCCGCGCACTTCTACACCGTGGTCTCCCGCGACACCAACGACCAGGAGTACGCCGCACACCGTCAACGCTTCCTCGCCGAACAGGGCTACTCCTACACCATCGTGGACGCCGACGACGTCCTCGCCGGCGACTGAGGCGCCCTGGCAGGCCGGGGGCTGAGACGCGTGCCAGAGGATCAGACGGGTGGCGGATGGCCGGCAACCCTGTGGGGTGCCGAACAGGCGGACGTCGTGAAGGAGCCGCTGCCGGCTGAACGTCCGACCGGTCTGGTGCGGCGCCGGTCCGACGAGACCCTGGAAGCCGCAAAGCCAGCGTCCACCAGGAGACCTGGATTGAGGGACAACGGAACAGCCATCAGCGGTGAGGACGATGAGCAATTGTCAAACTTGTGGACGGGAGCCGGGCCGGACCCAGCGGTGGTAGGCGTCTACGTCGACGTTGCTGCCGCACACGATGGTGACTACATGTCGGCCGGGCGAAGCGGTCACGGTCTTCGAGGATCGCCGCGATGCCGAGCGCGGCCGACGGCTCGACGACGAGGCCAGCGTGGTCGAGCAGCATCCGCATACCGGCGATTCGATGAGGACGACGTCTGCGCCGCCGGCGGACACCGGCTGGTGGTGCACTCCCCGTGGCACGACGTACAGCTGCCCGGGTCCCAAGGTGACCTCGTCGTCGTCCAAGCGGATGGTCAGCGTGCCCTGAGCACGAGGAAGACCTCATCGGTCTCGAGGTGGCGGTGGCGGGTGAACTCGCCCTTGGTCTTGACTACCCGGATGTCGTAGTCGTTGAGCACGGCCGCGGTCCGGGGGGCACCAGGGTTCGTCGAAGCAGGCCAGGGCGGCGGGCAGGTCAATAGGCTTGGTCATCGCGCCAGCCTGCCCGATCGGCGCTTCGATCGAGCCCCCGGTGCTGTCCAGAAAGGGATCGTCCTGCCGCACGAATCCACAGTGATGTCCTGGCAAACTGGCTGCCGTGACGACGAACGCGCCCCGGATGATCGGGATGCTTGGCGGGATGAGCTGGGAGTCCAGCGCGCAGTACTACCGGCTGGCCAACGAGCTGGTGCGCGAGCAGCTCGGTGGTCTGCACTCGGCGCGGATCGTATTGGCGTCGCTGGACTTCGCCGAGGTGGAGGCACTGCAGGCCGCTGGGCGGTGGGACGAGGCCGCGCAGCTGCTCGCCGAATCGGCCAAGGGACTCGAGGCCGCGGGCGCCGAACTGCTGCTGATCTGCACCAATACGATGCACAAGGTCGCCGACCAGGTCCAAGCCGCCGTCGGGATCCCGCTGCTGCACCTGGGCGACGCCACCGCCCAGGCGGTGACCCGGGCCGGACTGGAGACAGTCGGACTGCTGGGCACTTCTTTCACCATGGAGCAGGACTTCTACCGCGACCGGCTCACCCGCCACGGCCTTCGGGTGCTCATCCCACCACCGGAGGACCGCACCAAGGTGCACCGCATCATCTTCGACGAGCTGTGCCTGGGAGTGGTCCGAGAAGAGTCCCGGCAGGCCTACCGGGACGCCATCGTCCGCCTCGTCCAGGCCGGCGCCGAAGGTGTCATCCTCGGCTGCACCGAGATCGAGCTGTTGATCTCCGACACGGACAGCCCGGTGCCTGTCTTCCCCACCACCCGCCTGCACGTCGAAGCCGCTGTTGACGCTTCCCTAACCACACACACGAGCGTCTGAAGCCCCGTAGGACGATCGTCTACCGGTCAAGATCGGCGCGGTGGTCCCGCAGTGCTGCGACGCCTCAGCCCAATGCCTGGTCCAGCTTCTTGACGCTGCCGCTCATGGTGAGGTGCGCGCGCGCCCCGTTGACGAGCGCCAGGTGGGGTGGGACGTGACCGCAGTCGACATCGAGCATCACAGGGACGTCGATGCCGGCGAGCGCTGCGTACGGCGTCGACTTGCCTGAAGCCCGCGGCGTCCGGGGCTCGGGTTCGGCCGACGAGCACGGCGTTGGCCCGGTCGAACCACCCCGCCAGGCGCAGTCGCCAGAGGTGCCGGGGTCGAGCCTGGCTGAGAGTGGTGCCCGCGGGCTGGGTGATGACGTCCAGCCAGGACAGCAGCGGGACGGGTACCCGGTCAGGGGTGTCCATGAGGTTCTGGCTGTGCACCGTGGAGATGTCGGAGTACCCGATCAGCCAGCTCGGCTCCGCCGCGCGCAGCGCATCCCAATCCAGATGTGGAAGGACCTCCACCGCGAGCTCGCCCCCCAGGGAGGAACGACGGCACGGATGTCAGGGGCGGCGAGCATGCGGCACGCGGGCGGGACGTGTCGCAACTGGATCCTTGTGCGCGCATGCAGGCGGGTTCGGATCGATCAATGTCCTGGTCAGGATGCCTGACGGCCGCTGGTCAGCAATACCGGGTATACTTGGATCGTGGCCAAGGTGATGGTGTCCCTCCCCGACGACCTGCTCGGTTCGCTCGACGCAGAGGCCGCTCGCAAGAACACAACCCGCAGCGGGCTGCTGCGCGACTACGTGCACGAAGGCCTGCGCCATCGAGGACAGGAACGGGCGCGCCGCGTGCAGCAAGTCATGAGCGAAGCTGGCCATCACGGAGGAAACGGCGTCGGCGATCTCAAGCGACATCGACCGAGGACGTGACCTTCTGGTTCATCGACGCGAGCGTGCTGCTGGCCCGAGAGGATGCCGACGACGGTCAGCACGAAGCGGCGCGCGAGCTGCTCGCCGGGAATGCGACTCTGGTGACACTTGATCTCGCCTACTATGAAGTTAGCAATGTCGCGATCCGAGCGTGGCACGACGTCCAGGCCGCGACTCGTTTGCAAGGCCTGGTCGCCGCAATCGCAGCCGACGGTGGGCTCGTGCGCGCGGACGAGCCGCTCGTCGCCCACGCCGTGCGAGTTGCCGACGCAGAGGGACTGTCCGTTTACGACGCCGGCTACGTGGCCGGTGCCGCGAGCGCCGGAGCGCAGCTGGTGAGCTGCAATCTTCGTGCTCTCGTGAACCGCGGTCTCGCCGTAACACCTGAGCAGGCCTGTCAACCGGCCTGAAGGTGCATCGAGGCCGAGACCGTGAGGCGCAACCAACGAAGTCTTCCGGCGTCTCGCAGCTGGATCCGCTTGCGGCACGCTCATCGCGAGCTTGCGGGTGCAGCAGGCAGGCGGTCAGCCAGCTGCTCGACACGCTGGTGGCACGGGGATACCTGCAGCGGGCCATGGACCCGGCCGACCGACGACGGCTGAGCGTCAGCCTGACCGAGCGGGGGCGGTCCGCGGACCGCACCGCCACCGCGGCCGTCGCTGCCATCGACCAGGAGTTGGCCGACGCGGTCGGGGCCGACGCCGTAGAGGTCACCCGCGGTGTGCTGCTCGCGCTGCTCGCCCTCTCGCCGGCTCGCCGGCTCGCCACCACGATGACCTGCCGTCAGCACAGCCGGCATGACCGACGGCGCGAGCGGCGCAGCGCAGGTGTCAGCCGTCGGCCGGACTGCCTGGGCGGCGGCCCGGGTCCGGGCCAGGGAGAGCGAACGACCGGACCGGCTGTTCGTCGACCAGTACGCCGCGCACTTCGCGAGCTCCTGGGCTGCCGCCGACGGGGACGAGGTCACCGCGACCCGCCGTGCCCTGGGGATCCACGTCGTCATCCGCACCCGCTTCTACGACGACCAGCTGCTGTTCGCGACCGCGGACGGCTGCCGCCAGGTCGTGCTCTTGGGCGCCGGCCTGGACACCCGCGCCTACCGGCTGCCCTGGCCGCCGGAGACCCGGCTGTTCAAGCTGGACGTGCCGGCCGTCCTGCGCCAGAAGGACCGGTTGCGACAGGAGCAGCTCGCGCAGCCGCGCTGCGAGCGCCACCCGCTGTCGGTCGACCTGCGTGACGACTGGCCGGACGTGCCCGCTCACCCACGCTGCGAGCGGCCGCCGCCCAGGCCTTCACCGACTGGCAGGACATCGTCGCGCAACGGCTGATCGCGGCCGGCCTCACCCGGGCCGCAGCCCGCGACCTCGCCGCCAGCACCCTGGCGCTCCTGGAAGGTGCCGAGTTGCTCGCCCGCGTCCACGCCGACACCGCCCCCCTCGAGCAGGCCACCGCCAGCCTGCGCATCCTGACCCGGGCCGCCCTGCCCCCTCCCGCCGTGCCCCCCTCCCGCCGGGCACCGCTGACCGTCGCGGCCTAGGAACGGCCACGCCACCTGTGCACGGGGCTGCCAGCCCGCATCGCTCCACAGATGCGCCAGACCCCTCCCTCGGACCTGGCGACGCCGCGTCAGCGCGCCGCCGCCGCCGCTGCTGGCCAGCCCTGCCGTCGAGAGCCGACCGTCGGGACCCACCCGGTGGCCGCCCCGAACGCGGCAGCGCCGACCCGTTGCGACCGGGCGAGGACGGCCAGGGACGGCTCGCGGGACGAGACCGCGGCGGGGAGGCGCAGCAGCGGGCCGGACGCGGGCAGACCCACCGCCTGCCGTAGCACCGAGGCCAACTCCCGACGCCGCAACGGTTCGCCGTCGACGACGTTCCAGACGCCCGCGGTGACGCCGAGGGCCGCGACGACCGCGGGGCCCACGTCGTCGACGTGCAGCGCGCTGTGCCACGCGTCGGGCCGACCGGGCAGCACCGACAGCCGGCGGCGGGCGAGCCGCAGCTCGTCGCGGCTGAGTGCGTCGTCCGGGCCGTAGAACTGCCCGCACCGCAGCACGATCCCCGCCCCCCCGCCGGCAGTGAAGCGCGCCACCTCCGCCTCAGCCGCGAGGTTCGCGGCAAGCGGCCCGCTGACCTCGACCGGGCTGCCCTCGTCGAGCCACGCGTCACCGCCATCGGCGTAGACGAAGCTGACCAGGTCGCGCACCAGTCGCGGGACGCCGACGGCCAGCGCCGCATCGACGACGACGGCGAGCGCAGGTCCCCGCAGCGCGGCGTACTCCCGCTGCGTTGACGGCAGTGCCGCCCGGACGCCGGCACGCAGGGCGATGCGGTGATCGACCACGGCACCGCTGCCGGCCAGTGCGGCGGCGAGCGGCACGGGGTCCCCGGCGTCCACGGCGCTCACCGTCACGGCGGCGCCGTACCGCCCACTCAGGGCCGCTGCCGCCGCCGGGCTGCGGGCGTGCGCCACCACCCCGTGACCGGCGAGCAGCAGTGCCGGCACAGTGGAACGACCGGCCGTTCCCGTCGCCCCCAGCACGAAGACCCGCACGTCCAGATCGTCGCGCACCGTAGCCTGCCGCGGTGGCCGAGCTGCGTTCCTGCGCCGGCCCCGGCGACGGCTCGCCGCCCCGGTGAACCTCACCGTCGCGCAGTCCTTCCAGCTCGCCGCGGTCGCCGCCCTCGTCGCCCTGCTGCTGCGCCCCCGGCTCCCCGGGACCTCCCGCTGGGCGGCGCAGGTGGTCGTGATCGTCGGGCTGTACGGCGGCTGGCAGATCGGCCTGGATCTCGGCGTCCGACGCACCACCGGCGCCGTCGAGCAGGGCACCCGGGTCTGGGACGTCGAGCGCGCTTTGCACCTGCCGAGCGAGGCGACGCTGCAGCGGCTGGTCCTGGACGTGCCGGGGTTGATGCACGGCTTTGACCTCTACTACGCGCTGGTGCACTTCGCCGCGATGGGCGCGCTGCTGGTATGGCTGTTCGCCGTGCACCGCGGCCGTTATGGGCCGTTCGTGCTGACGCTGAGCCTGGTCACCGGTGCGGCGATGCTGATCCAGTACGTCCCGGTCGCGCCGCCCCGCCTCATCCCGTCGCTCGGGGTCGCCGACGCGCCGGCGGTGCTGGGCGACAGCGTCTATCCGCCCGGGGGGCTGGTCGACCCGGGTCAGCTCATCGCGATGCCGTCGGTGCACGTCGCCTGGGCGCTGCTCGCCGCGATCGCCGTGATCCGGGCCTCCCGGCACCGGCGGCGCTGGCTGGTCCTCGCGCACCCCGTGCTGACCGTGCTCGCGGTCACCGCCAGCGGCAACCACTACTGGCTCGACGGTGCCGTCGCCGCGGGCCTCATCGCGCTCGCGCTCACCGGCCAGGCGCTCAGCTCCCAGGCGCTGGCCCGCCGGCGGTCCCGGACCGCGAGCGGCTCCCGCCGTACGGTCGAGGGGTGGACCTCGACGACGCCCGCGCATTCCTGACCAGCCACCACCGCGCGGTGCTCGTCACCCGCCGGCGCGACGACGGCCTGCAGACCTCACCCGTCGCGGTCGCGCTCGACGACGACGGGCGGGCGGTCGTGTCGACCCGCGGGCCGAGCGCGAAGGCCGCCAACCTGCGGCGCGACCCGCGGGCGGCGCTGTGCGTGGTGCCGGACGAGTGGTGGGGCCCGTGGGTGCACATCGAGGGCCAGGCCGAGGTGGTGGAGCAGCCGGCGGCCCTGCCGCTGCTGGAGCAGTACTACCGCCGGGTCTCCGGCGAGCACCCCGACTGGGCGGACTACCGGCGGGCCATGGTCGCCGAGGAGCGGGTGCTGCTGCGCGTCACCCTGACCCGCGCTGCCGGCTGACCAGCTCCGCGTCTACTCCGGCCAGCTCGTCGCGCAGCCGGCCCGCCTCCTCGAAGTCCAGCGCCTCGGCGGCGGCTGCCATCCGGCGGCGCAGGTCGGCCCCGAGTGCCTCCACCTGCGGGATCATCATGCGCTGCAGCCTGACCCGTGCCGCCTCGGTCCACGCCAACCCCTCCTCCGTGCTCACCGGCTGCTGCGCCGGCGCCTGGCCGAGGTGGTGCACGCGGCCGGTCTCCGGGGCGCGGTAGGTCCGGCTGCGTCGCCGCGACAGGTCGTCGGCGCGGCTGCGTCGGGGCGGGTCGGCCACCGGGTCAGGCTAGGCCGGCGTCAGGCCGGGCTCAGGCCAGCGCCCGCACCAGCGCGGTCACCGCCGAGGCGCCGACGACGACGAGCAGCAGCGGCGCCCGCAGGAGCAGCAGCCCGACCGCCGCGGCCAGCCCCGCCGCGCGGGGGTCGAGCACGAGCCGGTGCCCGGTGGTGGCGGCCGAGACCAGCACCAGGGCGGCCAGCAGCGCGGCCGGCAGCCGCTCGGCCGCGCGCCAGCCGGGGCCGGTCGGTCACGACGCGCGGGGGCACGAGCAGTCCGATCAGCTTCTGCAGGTAGAGAGCGGCGGCGACGGCGAGCACGCCGACCCAGCTCACGTCGCCCGCCCGCGGCCGGCGGCGAGCACGGCCAGGGCGGCCACGGGTACGGCGAGACCGCCGGGGAGCACGATCGTCCCGGCCGCCGCCAGCACGACGGCGACCAGCCCGACGCGGCGGTCCTGTCCCCCGGTCGCCTGCGCGCGCAGCCGTGGCCAGAGCAGCGCGAGGAAGGCCGCCGGCTCCGCCCCGTCGAGGCCCAGCCGCAGCGGGTCCACCGCGTGGCCGACCAGGGCGCCGAGCAGGGTCGCGGCGTTCCAGCCGGTGAAGACGACCGCGCTGGTGACCGTGAAGGCGAGCCGCCCGGCGTCCGGCCGGTCGACCGGCTGGGCCAGCGCCATCGCGGTGCTCTCATCGATCACCGTGTGGGCGGCGAGCAGCCGGCGGGCACCACGGACCCGCAGCAGCGGTGCCAGGCGCACGGCGTAGAGCGTGTTGCGCAGGCCCAGCAGCAGCGCGGTGACCGAGGCCGACACCGCCGTGCCCCCGCCGGCGATCACCCCGACGTAGGCGAACTGGGAGCCGCCCGTGAAGGCCAGCAGGGACAGGGCGCAGGCCTGCGCTGGGGACAGCCCCGCCGCGACGGCCAGCGCGCCGAAGGAGACGCCGTAGGAGCTGACGGCAACGCCGAGGCCGACGCTGTCGCGGACCGCCCGGCGCAGTGGGTCGTCGTGGTGGGGCTCGCTCACCGCCCCGAGTCTCGCGCCAGCCTGTGGACAGCCGGAGCGGGGATCGCTCGATCGTGCCACCGTCTGGCTGGTCCGGCCGCGACCGCGGCCCAGCGATGAGGAGGCTGTCCCGTGGCGGACGTCGGCATCAAGGTCACACCCCAGCAGCTGCAGGCACTCTCGACCCGGGTGAGCACCGGCTCGGCGCAGATCGAGGGGGAGCTCACCGCATTGCGCACCACCCTCGCCCCGCTCGGCGCGGACTGGGCGGGCAGCGCGCAGGCCCGCTTCACCGCGCTGTGGCAGGAGTGGCAGGCGGGGGCGAAGAAGGTCCACGACGCGCTCACCGGCATCAGCGGGCTGCTCAACCAGGCCGGCGTGGCCTACGCCGACGCGGAGACGCGGATCGCGCAGACCTTCGCCGCGATGTGAGCCCCGGTCCCGGGTCCGCGGTCCGTCCAGCCGCAGACCCGGGACCGGCCGCGGCCGTCGGCTCAGCGCAGGATGCCGGTGTGGCCGAGGGAGTACCGGCCGGGCAGCGGCCAGACCGCGAGGCCGTGCGGCTCCTGCCCGACCGGGATGCGCGCGAGCAGCGCACCGGAGCGGGTGTCGATGACGTAGACCTCGTTGCTGCGCCGACCGGAGAGCCACAGCTTGCTGCCGTCGGCGCTGACGTTGCCCATGTCCGGGGTGCCGCCGCCCGCGATCACCCAGGTGTGCACCACGCGCCGGGTCCGGAAGTCGATGACCGAGACCGACCCCTGGTCGCCGTCGTGCCGGAACGGCGGGGTGTCGCTGGTGAGCCGGCCGCCGCGGTTCGCGACGTAGAGGTAGCGACCGTCGCGGCTCGGGTAGAGGCCGTGCGTCTCCGGCCCGGTCGGCAGCGCCCCGACCTTGACGAAGCGGTCCCCGTCGATCTCGTGCACGCCGTTGGTGTTCATGTCGGCGACGTACCAGATCTTGCCGTAGGGGTCGATCTTGATGTCCTGCGGCGCGGACAGGGCGCCCGGCGGGTTCAGGTGGAGGGTGCCGACGACGGTCCTGGTGCGCAGGTCGACCTTGACCAGCGTCCCGGCGAACTCGCAGGTCGCGATCAGATAGCTGCCGTCCGGGCTGAAGTCCGCGTGGTTCACCCCCGCGCATTGCGGCACCGGCAGGTCCTGCTGCACGGCGAAGGTGTGCGGGTCGCGGAAGGAGATGATCTGCCGCGCCTCCTCCATCACCAGCGCGGACTTCCCGTCCGGGGTGAAGTAGAGGTTGTACGGGTCGGGCACCGGGACCGCCGGCCCGGCCGCCTGCCCGGTCTTCGGGTCGATCGGGGTGAGCGAGTTGCCGGCGTTGTTGTTGACCCAGAGCGTCTTGAGGTCCCAGGACGGGACGACGTGCTGCGGCTGCGCGCCGACGGGGATGGTGCGCACCACCCGCAGCGTCTGCTGGTCGATGACGCTGACCGTGCCGCTGGCCAGGTTGGGCACGTAGACCAGGGCGGGGTCGCCCTGGACGGTGGGCGAGAAGTTGCCGACCCGGGTCGCGGCGTAGAGGTCGGTGCGGGCCTCGGGGGCGGTCGCCCCCCGGGTCGGGGTGCCCGTGATCGGGGTGACCGGGCCGGTGTGGTCGTGCGCGCTGCCGCCGGTCGCCGGTGCGGGCGCCGGGTTGCCGGCGGTGCCCCCGCCCCCGCCACTCCCCGCGCCACTTCCCCCGCTGCAGGCCACCACGACGGCCCCGACGGAGGCCGCGAGCGTGACCAGCGACACCAGCCGCCGACGACGCACGGGGCTGCTCACGGGCACGCGGGGACCTCGACATCCAGACGGGGGGTACGGCGGCTGCCGACGCTCCAGGATAGGTCGCGCTCCCTGTCAGGGCGCCGAGACCCGCCAGTGGCCGCCGGTCTTCACCAGGTCCAGCGTCTGCGCCGGGCCGGTCGTCGTGCCCACCTCCACGACGGCCGTGGATCCGGTCCGGGCGAGCACCTGCACCGTCGTGACCCCCACGCCGGACTGCGCGACGGCGCCGCAGGCCCTGGCCCGCTGCGACGCGCCGGGGGCCAGGCCGGGCACGGTGGCGGGGGCGGGGGCGGCGGCCAACACATGGTCGCGGGCCGCCGGGGTGAGCAGGTCCAGATAGCGGTCGCAGTCGTCGCCCAACGCCGCCTCGACGAACGCGCGGGCGGTGCCCTGTGCGGAGGCCAGCGGGCGGAGGTCGGCCGTGCCCGTGATGGCCACGGCGATGATGAGCGCTTGCAGGATCCCGAGCACCAGCGCCCCCGAGCGCCGCAGCCTCCTGGCCGCCTCCGGGTCCAGCGCGCCCGGTCCCACCGGCGGCAGGGCCGCCCCGCTCCTCGGCGTACTCCCCGTCGTCGCGCCGGCCACGGGGCCAGGATGCCAGGGCGGACGCCGCAGGGCGGCTCCCCGCGGAGGGGAACCGCCCTGCTGTCGTGCTGTGGCGCTGGTGGAGCCGTCGATCAGAAGTCCATGTCCCCCATGCCGCCGCCGCCGGCAGCGGCGCCCGCTGGCACCTTCTCCGGCTTGTCGGCGATGACGGCCTCAGTGGTGAGGAACAGCGCCGCGATGCTCGCGGCGTTCTGCAGGGCGGAGCGGGTGACCTTGGCCGGGTCGAGGATGCCCTCGGCGATCATGTCGACGTAGTCACCGTTAGCGGCGTTGAGGCCGTGACCGGTCTGCAGGTTGCGGACCTTCTCCACCACGACGCCGCCCTCGAGGCCGGCGTTGACGGCGATCTGCTTCAGCGGGGCCTCCAGCGCCAGGCGCACGATGTTGGCGCCGGTGGACTCGTCACCCTCGAGGTCGAGCTTCTCGAAGGCGGTGACGCTGGCCTGCAGCAGGGCGACGCCACCACCGGCGACGATGCCCTCCTCGACGGCAGCCTTCGCGGCGCGGACGGCGTCCTCGATGCGGTGCTTGCGCTCCTTGAGCTCCACCTCGGTGGCAGCGCCGACCTTGATGACCGCGACGCCGCCGGCCAGCTTGGCCAGCCGCTCCTGCAGCTTCTCCTTGTCGTAGTCGCTGTCGCTCTTCTCGATCTCGGTGCGGATCTGGTTGACGCGACCCTGGATCTGGTCGGCGTCGCCGGAACCCTCGACGATCGTGGTCTCGTCCTTGGTGACGACGACCTTGCGGGCCTTGCCGAGCAGGTCCAGCCCGGCGGTGTCGAGCTTGAGGCCGACCTCCTCGGACACGACCTGGCCGCCGGTGAGGATGGCGATGTCCTGCAGCATGGCCTTGCGGCGGTCGCCGAAGCCGGGGGCCTTGACGGCGACCGACTTGAAGGTGCCGCGGATCTTGTTCACGACCAGGGTCGCGAGCGCCTCGCCCTCGACGTCCTCGGAGATGATGGCCAGCGGCTTGCCGCTCTGCATGACCTTCTCCAGCAGCGGCAGCAGGTCCTTGACGCTGGCGATCTTGGAGTTGACAACCAGGACGTAGGGGTCGTCCAGGACGGCCTCCATGCGCTCCGGGTCGGTGACGAAGTACGGCGAGATGTAGCCCTTGTCGAAGCGCATGCCCTCGGTGAGCTCGAGCTCCAGGCCGAAGGTGTTGTTCTCCTCGACCGTGATCACGCCCTCCTTGCCGACCTTGTCCATGGCCTCGGAGATGATCTCCCCGACCGTGACGTCGGCGGCGGAGATGCTGGCGACGCTGGCGATCTGCTCCTTGGTCGTGACCTCGGTGGCCGCGTCGAGCAGCGCGGTGCTGACGGCCTCGACGGCCTGCTCGATGCCGCGCTTGAGGCCCATCGGGTTGGCGCCGGCCGCGACATTGCGCAGGCCCTCGCGCACAAGCGCCTGGGCCAGCACGGTGGCGGTGGTGGTGCCGTCGCCGGCGACGTCGTCGGTCTTCTTGGCGACCTCCTTGACGAGCTCGGCGCCGATCTTCTCGTAGGGGTCCTCGAGCTCGATCTCCTTGGCGATGGAGACACCGTCGTTGGTGATCGTGGGGGCGCCCCACTTCTTCTCGAGCACGACATTGCGGCCCTTGGGGCCGAGGGTGACCTTGACGGCGTCGGCAAGCTGGTTCATGCCGCGCTCGAGGCCGCGACGGGCCTCCTCGTCGAACGCGATGATCTTCGACATACTGGCTGTCCTCCTGGGGACCGTTGCTGCTGGGGTCTGTGTGTCGAGCACCAGACCGCCCGGTGCGGCGCCCGCGACGGAACGGGCACGCGCGGTGCCCCGTCGCACCGGTGGTTGGCACTCTCGACGGTCGAGTGCTACGTCAGTTTTAGCACTCGGGTACGACGAGTGCAAGCCGACCCCCTGCGCGTACCTTCCCGTCCGTGTCCGATTCCCTGCAGGTAAGCACCGACGTGGCCGCCCGACCCGACCGGGTGATCGAGCTGGTCAGCGACGTCACCCGGATCGGCGAGTGGAGCCCGGAGACCGTGTCCTGCCGCTGGCGCGGGGACGCGACCGGCCCCGGGGTGGGTGCCCGCTTCACCGGGGCCAACCGCCACCGCTGGCACCGCTGGTCCACCAGCTGCACGGTGACGGCGGCGGACCACAGCCGGTTCGCGTTCCGGGTGACGTCGCTCGGGCTGCCGGTGGCCGAATGGGCCTACGACGCTCGCCTCGCCCCCGGTGGCAGCACGGTCACCGAGAGCTGGACGGACCTGCGCGGCGGTCTGATGCGCCGGGTCGGGGCGGCCGCGACCGGGGTGGCGGACCGGGTGGAGCACAACCGGGCCGGCATGCAGCGCACCCTCGCGGCCCTCAAGGCGGTGGCCGAGCGCTCCTGAGCGATCACGCCGGCGAACGTGCTCAGGCCGGGCCGGCGGAGCCGGCAACGATCGCACTCACGGCGATCTTGCCCTGGAAGACCATCAGGTCGGCCTTGTCGAACAGGTAGTCGCGCTCGTCCGGGGGCGTCACCTCCAGGTAGGTGGAGCTCGAGCAGCCGGCGGGCCCATTGACGCAGGAGCTGAAGCTCATCGCGAACGACGCCGTGCCGCCCGCCGCCAGTGTGACCAGCTTCGCGCCCGGGTCGGCGGCGTTGCCGTTGCCCCTGGTCACCGTGGTGGGCAGGAACTTCCGCGACCCGTCGACCAGCTGCAGCCCGGCGTAGCCGAACAGCGTGCAGCTGCGACCCCCGGTGTTGGTGATGACGACCACCTGCAGCCGCTGGCCCGCGCCCGCGTCGCTCGCGCCCAACCGGAAGGTCAGCTCCGAGGTGTGGCAGCGGCCCTGGCCCGCCGGCGTGGTGGCCGGCGACGACGTGGGCGCCCCGCTGCTCGGCGCCCCGCTGCTCGGCGCCCCGCTGCTCGGCGCCCCGCTGCTCGGCGTGCTGGGGGCCGACGTGCTGGGAGCCGACGAGCTGGGGGCCGACGAGCTCGGGGATGGGGCGGCGGAGGTCAGCGAGCCCGGCGGTGGCGGCAGCGAGGTCGCTCCCCCGCCGCTGGAGCAGGCAGCCAGCAGGGCGGCGCAGGCGCCGAGGACGGGTACGCCTAGGGCCCGGCGCAGCGCGGGCATCAGCCCACCTCGCCGAGGACCTGCACGACAGCCGGCCCGGCAAGGAACCCGGCGGCGGCAGCGCCGAACTCCCGCATGTGCGGGGAGCGGCCGTGCGCCGTGAGCCCGTCCATCGACTCCCAGAGCTCCCAGACCACGAACACGTCGGGGGCCGCGGCGTCGCGCCACAACGCGTACTCCAGGTTCGGCTCCTCGTCGTGCACCTGCGCGGCGAGATCCGGCCAGCGGGCCAGCAGGTCCCCGCCCTTCCCGGGCTGGGTGGTGAGGGTGGCGAGCACGCGGACGGCCATGCGCCCTGTCTACAACCCCAGGCCCTCGAAGGCGGCGTACGACGGGCGGATGGTCGCGGTGGGTCGCGTCGTGGGCACCAGGGCGTCGAGGGTCTTGAGGCCGTCGCCGGTGTTGAGCAGCACGGTCTCCGCGGTCGGGTCGAGCCGCCCCTCGTCGAGCAGCCGGCGCAGGCAGGCCACGGTGACGCCGCCGGCGGTCTCGGCGAGCACGCCTTCGGTGCGCGCCAGCGTCCGTATCCCCCCGACGATCGCCTCGTCGTCGACGCTGGTGATGGCGCCGCCGGTGCGGCGGACCACCTCGAGGGCGTAGCGGCCGTCGGCGGGGTTGCCGATGGCCAGCGACTTGGCGATGGTCGAGGGGCGCACCGGCTCCACGTCGCGGTCGCCCCCGGCGAAGGCGGCGGCGACCGGGGAGCAGCCGTCGGCCTGGGCGCCGAAGACCCGCCACGGCGTACCGGCCACGAGTCCCAGCCGGGTCAGCTCGCGGAACGCCTTGTCCACCTTGGTGAGCAGCGATCCGCTGGCGATCGGCACCACCACCTGCTCGGGGAGCCGCCACCCCAGCTGCTCCGCGACCTCGAAGCCGAGGGTCTTGGACCCCTCGGCGTAGAAGGGACGGACGTTGACGTTGACGAAGGCCCAGTCCTGCTCTTCCGCGATCTGCGAGCAGAGCCGGTTGACCTCGTCGTAGCTGCCGTCGACGGCGATCAGCGCCCCGCCGTACGCCGCTGTGGAGACCGTCTTGCCGGCCTCCAGGTCGCTCGGCACGAGCACGATGCTGCGCAACCCGGCGGCGGCGGCGTGGGCGGCCACCGATTGCGCGAGGTTACCGGTGGAGGCGCACGCGACAGTGCTGAAGCCCAGGGCGCGCGCGGCGGACAGGGCGACGGAGACCACGCGGTCCTTGAAGGAGTGGGTCGGGTTGGCGCTGTCGTCCTTGACCCACAGTCCGCCGGTGATCCCGAGCTCGCGGGCGAGGGAGTCGGCACGCCGCAGCGGGGTGCCGCCGGCGCCGAGCGAGACCCGGGTCGCCGGGTCGTGGCCGGCCGGCAGCCAGCCGGCGTAACGCCAGAGGTCACCCGGCCCGGCCTCGACGTCGGCCCGGGTCCAGCGGGCGAGCAGCTCGTCGTCGTAGGCCACCTCGAGGGCGGCGAAGCAGGCCGGACAGGCGTGCTGGGCGGACAGCGGCTGCTCGGTGCCGCACTCCTTGCAGCGCAGGGCGACAGCGGGTGTGCCCGGGAAGGTGGTGGTGGCTGGGTGCTCCGCAACAGCGGTCATGGTGGGACTCCTCGTCTCATCGAATCCGGCGTTGGCACCTGCCGCTCGCGCGGTGGTTGCCGGGGCTTCAACGGGCCGGTCCCTCTGCCCCTCTGGATGAGGTGTGCGTATGCAGTTGTGGCTAGAAGGCTACCCGCCAGCGGCCGAGCAGCGTCCCGTCGTCCTCCAGCAGGTGCGCGAGGTCGAGCCGGACCGGCTGCGGCAGAGACGGTCCGGTGGTGAGGTGCGCGGCGCCACTGCCGGCAATCACGGCGGCCAGGGTCAGGCACACGTCGTCGACCAGACCGTGCCGCAGCAGGTCGGAGGTGAGGCCGGGGCCCCCCTCGCAGAGCACGTGCGCCAGCTCGCGCGCCCGCAGCGCACCCAGAGCCGCTGCCGGGTCGACCCGCTCGTCGCCGCAGACCACCACCTCCGCCCGCGGCCCGCCCGCGGCTTGCGCGGTCTCGCGGCCAGCGGCCGTCGTCAGCAGCACCAGCCGGGTGCCGGACCCCTCGCCCAGTAGCGGCCCGTCGTCGTGCAGCCGCCCGCTGCCGGTGACCACCGCGAGCGCCGGGCCGTCCCCCCCTCCGCGCACCCGGCGCCGCGCGCGCAGCTCGGCGGGAAGGTCGACGTCGCGGTACCCCTCCGCCCGGACGGTGCCGGCGCCGACGAGGATCACGTCACACACGCTGCGCAGCAGGCGGAATATGAGGCGGTCCCCGGGCGAGGAGAGCCCGCCGCTGCGGCCGTCGAGCTGCACCCCGCCATCCAGCGCCGCGACGAAACCGAGCCGCAGCCACTCCGGTCGCTCGGCGGCGTAGAGGTCCTCGAGCTCGGCGGTGCCGGCCTCCCCCACCGCCGGTGGGACGACGAGACGCATGCGGGCAGAGTAGGGACGGTGATGCTGCGGCACGCCCGCGGGCGGCTCGACCTCTCGCGGCGGGTCGTGGTGGCGGCCGTGGTGAACCGGACGCCGGACTCCTTCCACGACCGCGGCGCGACCTTCGACCTCGACGCCGCGGTGCGCTCGGCCATCGACGCCGTGGCGGCCGGCGCGGCCTGGGTGGATCTCGGTGGCGTCGCCCTGGCGACCGCCCACGCGGTGTCGGCCCAGCAGGAGCTGGACCGGATCGCGCCGCTGGTCGAGCGGGTGCGGGTCGAGACCGACGCCGTGATCTCGGTGGACACCGGACGGGCGACGGTCGCGGCCGAGGTGCTCGGCCTCGGGGCCGACGTCGTGAACGACACGTCCGGGCTCGCCGACCAGGACATGGCGCGGGTGGTCGCCGCTGCCGGCGCGGGCCTCGTGCTCTGCCACGGCGGGGGGGTGCGCACGCTGGAGACGCTCCGGCCGACGTACGACGACGTGGTCGCCGTCGTGGCGGAAGCCCTGCTGGTCGGCGTGTCTCGCGCCGTGGCTGCTGGGATCGGCCGGGAGCAGATCGTGCTGGACCCCGGTCCCGACCTGGCCAAGAACACGTTCCACACCCTGGAGCTGCTGCGCCGCTTCGACGCCTTCACGGGGTGGGGACTGCCGGTGATGGCGGCCGTGTCGCACAAGGACTTCATCGGGGAGTCGCTCGGCGTCCCACCCGGCGCACTGGTGGACGCCAGCGTGCAGGCCGCGGCCTGGTGCGTGCAGCTCGGCGCCCGGGTGGTCCGGGCGCACGACGTCGCCGCGACCGTGGCGATGGCCCGTTGGGCCGAGGTGCTGCTCGGCTGGGCGCCGCCGGCCCGCGCCGTGCACAACCTGCGCTGAGGCGTCGACGCTAGGGTTCCGGCAGTGCCACCGAAAGTCGTTTACACCGACGTCGACGGCACCCTCGTCGGCCCCCGCGGCAGCTTCTTCCGGGCGCCCGACGACACGGTGACGCTGGAGCCGGCGCGGGCCCTGGCCGCCCTGCACCAGGCCGGCGTCGCGCTGGTGCTGGTCAGCGGTCGCACCCGGCCGCAGCTGTTCGAGGCATCGCTGCTGCTCGGAGCCGACGGCTTCATCGCCGAGCTCGGCGCGCTGGTCGGCTGGACCGCCGGGCGGGGCATCGAGGTGCAGCCGCTGCCGGCGGCCGGGCCGCCCGCCGACGCCGCGCTGGTCGCGGACCTCGGGGCGGCGTTCGAGCTCCGCCACTACGAGCCGTGGTCGGAGGGGCACGAGGTGGACGTGCTGCTGCGAGGCCGCGCCGACCCGGCCGAGGTCGAAGCGTGGCTCGCGGCGTACGGCGCAGATCACCTGCGGCTGCGCGACAACGGGCTCGCCGGTCGGGGGGACCACGTCTTCCACCTGATCCCAGATGGCATCGGCAAGGCCCAGGCGGTGGCCTGGGACCTGTCCCGGCGCGGCGTTGCGGCGCCGGACGCGGTCGCCGTCGGCGATTCGCTCGCCGACCTGGAGATGGCCGCGGAGGTCGGGCACTGCTTCCTGGTCGCCAACGCGCTGGCCCACCCCGGCGTCACCAGGGAGCGGCTGCCCGGCAACGCCACGGTGACCGGCGGCGCGATGGGGCTCGGCTGGGCCGAGGCCGTGCACGCGGTCCTGTCCGGCCGGCCGTGACCGGCCCGTCGTATGCCGCGGTCCTGCGCCACCCCGGCGTCCCCCGCGTCATCACGGGGGGGATCCTCGCCCGCCTGCCGCTGCCGATGGTCGGCATCGGTGTGGTGCTGCTCGCACGCGGCGGTTCGGTGGGGCTGGCCGTGGGCGGGCTGGTGGTCTCGGTGTTCGGCCTGGCCACCGCGGTGTCGGCGTCGCTGTGGGGCCGGGTGGCCGACCGACGTGGCGCTCGCGGGGTGCTGCTGCTCACCGGGGCCGCGCAGGGGGCCGCGCTGCTCGCGCTCGGACCGGCGCTGCACGCGGGGGCCCTCCCCGCGTTCGTCGTCGCCGCGCTGGCGGGCGGCACCCAGCCGCCCGTGTCCGGCGTCGTCCGGGCCCAGTGGGCCTCGCTTCCCGGGCAGCTGCAGACGACGGCGCAGGCGATGGAGGCGGTGGTGACCGAGCTGGTCTTCCTGCTGGGGCCGCTGGTGTTCGGGCTGGTGGTCGCGCTCGCCAGCCCGGGTGCTGGGCTGGTGACGGCTGCTGCGTTCGCGGTCGTCGGCAGCGCCTTCCTCGCCCTCGCCCCGCACCTGCGCCCCCCGCTGCCGGCGACGGGCGGTCACCTCTTCGGGGTGCTCCGGCTGCCGGCGGTGCAGGTGCTGGCCGGAGTGTTCCTGCTGGAGGTGCTGGCCTTCGCGGCCGTCGAGGTGGGCGTGACCGTGAGCGCCGCGTCGGCGGACCGGCAGGCCCTGGCCGGACCGCTGCTCGCGATCTGGGCGCTGGGCAGCGTCGTCGGGGGCCTCGCCTGGGGGGCTGTCGCACACCGGCGCCCGCTGCACCAGCAGTTGGTCGTGACCACGGTCGGCGTGGTGCTGCTGCTCGCGCCGCTGGCGGTCACCGAGGACCCACGGGTGCTGCTGCTGCTGATGCTCCCCGCCGGCCTGGCGATCGCGCCGGGATCCACGGTGATCGGCGCCCTGGTGGGCCGCGGGACGCCGCCGGCCGAGCACGCCGAGGCCTACGGACTGGTCTACACGGGGGCGACGGCACTGGGTGCCGCGGTGGGTTACGCCGCCGCCGCGTCGGCTGCCGACTCGGCCGGCTCGCGCGCGGCGATCGCGGTCGGCGTGGTCGGCGCTGCCGCCGCGGCGGCGCTGGCGTCGGGGGCAAGGCGGCGGCTGCCCAGCGGCTGAGCGGCGCGCAGGCTCAGTCGCCGCGGCCAGCATCACGCAGGTCCCTGAGGTCGCGCAGGGCGTCCAGCGTCTGCTCGCCGTCGGTGTCGCGCACCTCCTGCGCGGTGCGCGCCAGCGACCTGGCGACCCGCTCGCCGTCTTCGACGCTGACCCGGCTGGGGTCGAGGAAGACCTGGGTCAGCTCGGGCAGCCGGTCGTGCATCTCCCGCGAGATGGCCGTCGCCGTCTCCTCGACCTCGCGGGCACGCAGCTCGTCGTCGAACTGCACGCGCGCGGCCACCAGCACCGCATCGGGGCCCAGCTGCATCGTCAGCAGCTCGGACACCGCGATGACCTCGGGGTGCGCGCAGATCACCGCGTACGCCGTGAGCCGCACCGTCGGGTCCGCCGCCTCGCCGATGAGCAGCTCCTTGGTGTCGCGCCCGAGGACGTAGGCGACATAGCCCAGCAGCGCGGCGATCACCAGCGACGCGCTCCCGTCGTAGAACTCCTGTCGGGTGAGCTGGTGCAGCAGCGTCCCGACAAAGGCGACGACGATCCCCACCAGCGCCACCGAGTCCTCGCTCGCCACCGTCTTCACGGTCGGGTCGGGGCTGCGGATGACATAGGTGAACAGGCCCCGCCGGGCCCTGGCGGCCTCGCCGCGCACCTGGCGCACCGCCTTGACCAGGCTGCTGCCCTCGAGCACCAGCGACACCGCGAGCACGACGTAGACGACGACGAACTCGGTGCGCGACGGGTAGCCGTGGCCGGCACCGAGCAACGCCGTCAGCCCCTGGTAGAGCGAGAAGCCGGCACCGCTGACGAAGATGCCGACGGCGGCGAGCAGCGACCAGAAGAAGCGTTCCTTGCCGTAGCCGAAAGGGTGCGTGCGGTCCGCCGGTTTGCGGCCGAGGCGCAGGCTGGCCAGCAGGAAGACCTCGCTGAGCGTGTCGGCGACGCTGTGGGCCGCCTCACTGGCGAGCGCCGAGGACCCGCTCAGCACCGCGCCGACGGCCTTGACCAGTGCCACCCCGAGGTTGGCGGCCAGGGCAAGCAACACCGTGCCGCGCGTCTCGTCCGCCACCCGGCTGACCTCCCCCCGCCCGAACGGGTCAAGCGCGCGGGAGCCCCGGCCGATTAGCGTCGACGTTCGTGGCGGACGAGGCGACGGCGCGGGCCCGCGTGCTGGTGGCCAGCAACCGGGGGCCGGTGTCCTTCCGCGTCGGCGACGACGGTGCCCTGCAGGTCAGCCGTGGTGGGGGCGGCCTGGTCAGCGGCCTGGTCAGCGGCTTGGCGGCGGCGCGTGGCGGGGACGCGGTGTGGGTCTGCGCCGCGCTGTCGCCTGGCGACCGTCGCGCCGCACGCGAGTCCCCGGCCGGGCGGCTCGACCGGGCCGGTCACGACACCGACGGCGTCGCCGTACGCATGCTCCAGATCGACCCGGTGACCTTCGACCGCGCCTACAACGCGGTGGCCAACCGCACGTTGTGGTTCGTCAGCCACCTGCTCTACGGCACGGCGCTGCGGCCGCTGTTCGGCTCCGTCTTCGAGCGGGAATGGGCGGCCTACACGGCCTACGACGACGCCTTTGCCGTGGCGTTGGACGAGGAGGCGGCGCCGGGCGCGACGGTGATCGTGCAGGATTACCACCTCTCGCTGACCCCACTGCAGCTGCGCGAACGGCGACCCGACCTGGCCATCGGACATTTCAGCCACACGCCGTGGGCGCCGCCGGACTATTTCCGGCTGCTGCCGGACGCCGTCGCCGAGGCGGTCCTGCGCGGAGTGCTCGGCGCGGACTCCGCCGGTTTCCTGACCCGACGGTGGGCGGACGCCTTCGGCGCCTGCTGCGTGCAGGTGCTCGGCGCGAGCTACGACGGGGACGCCGTGACCTGCGACGGCCGGCGCACCCGGATCGGCGTGCACCCGCTCGGCGTCGACGCGGCGGAATTGCGCGAGCGGGCGTCCCGACCCGACGTGGAGCAACGCCGGCACAGCCTGCAGTCGTCGCTGGCCGGGCGCCGCCTCGTGGTGCGCGTCGACCGCACCGAGCTGTCGAAGAACATCGTGCGGGGACTGCTGGCCTGGCGCGACCTGCTGCGCGCGCACCCGGAATGGCACGGCCGGGTGGTGCACCTCGCCTTCGCCTATCCCAGCCGGCACGACCTGCCCGAATATCGCGAATACACCGCCGTCGTGCAGCGGACCGCCGCGGAGGTCAACGACGAATTCGCCACGGCGGACTGGACCCCCCTGGTGCTGGCGGTCGACGACGACTATCCCCGCTCGCTGGCGGCCATGCAGCTCGCCGACGTGCTGGTGGTCAACCCGGTGCGAGACGGCATGAACCTGGTGGCCAAGGAGGGCCCGGTGCTCTCCGAGCGCGGCGTCGCGCTGGTGCTCTCCCGGGAGGCAGGCGCGGTGCACGAGCTCGGTCCGGACGCGCTGGTGGTCAACCCCTTCGACCTGACGGCGACCGCGGCGGCGATCGACACCGCCCTGCGCATGGACGACGGCGAACGCCGGGAGCGCAGCGCCCGCCTCGCCGTCGCGGCGTCCGCGCTGCCGCCCCGGGAGTGGCTGGCGGCACAGGTGTCCGGCCTGCAGGCCGGGTCCTGATCCCGCAGCGGCCTTTACAGAGCCCGAACGACGGGGCGGCATCGCGGCGGCGCGGGGGTTCGTTGGCGTGGTGGGCGGACCGACCGGGGCCGCAGCGGCGGGAGACGAGCGATGAGCGAGCAGCCCAGGCAGGACGCGGCCCTGCTGCTGCGTCGGGCCGGCTTCACCGGGACGGCAACCGAGATCGACGCCGCGGTGGCCAGGGGCTACGACGCGACGGTGGACCTGCTGGTGGCGCCGGCCGCGCCAGACCCCGGCGTGGCAGCGACACCGCCACCAACGCTGCGGGTGGTCGGGCGCGGCGGACCGGCGGGGAGCCCGGAACGCGCGGCGGCCGGCAAGGACCGGGCCGCGCAGACCCGTCAGCTCACCACCTGGTGGATCGCGCGGATGACGGCGGCGCAGGCCCCGCTGGTGGAGAAGCTCGCCTGGTTCTGGCACACCCACTTCGCCACCAGCGTGGCCAAGGTGCGGGAGCCGGCGCTGATGCTCCGGCAGAACGAGCTCTTCCGCGCCCACGGCCTCGACCCGTTCGCCGGCTTCACCCTCGCCGTCGCCCAGGACCCGGCGATGCTCGTCTGGCTCGACGCCGGAAAGGACAAGGCCGGGCACCCGAACGAGAACTTCGCCAGGGAGCTGATGGAGCTGTTCACGCTCGGGATCGGCCATTACAGCGAGACCGACGTCCGGGAGGCGGCCCGCGCGTTCACCGGCTGGTCCTATGACCGCGCCAACGACGCCTTCGTCGTTCATGCCCGGCAGCACGATGCCGGCGCGAAGACCGTGCTCGGCAGCACCGGCCCGCTGACCGGCGAGGACGTCGTCCGCCTGATCGTGCACCGCGAGGACTCCGCCCGATGGGTGCTGTCCCGGCTGTGGAGTCGGTTCGGCTATCCCGTCACCGCAGCGGATCCCGTCGTCGACGACCTGCTGCCCGGCTACAGCCCGGACGCCGGCCTGGCGCCGGTGCTGACGGCGATGTTCCGCCATCCGGCCTTCCGCGGCCACACCGCGGTCGAGGGACTCGTCAAGCAACCCGTCGAGTACGTCGTGGCGGCGCTGCGCCTGCTCGGCGTCCCCGCCGGCGGCGCCGACGCGGCGCTGGCCGGCACATTGCGCTCGCTCGGCCAGCTGCCCTTCGCCCCGCCCAGCGTCGGGGGCTGGCCGGCCAACCGGGGGTGGCTGAGCTCGGCCAGCAGCCTCGCGCGGGCCTCGTTCGCCGCCTCCGTCGTGCGCCGGGCCGACCTGTCCCCGGTGGCGGACGCGCCGGTGGCCGCCCGCGTCGACGCGGTGGCGCACCAGCTCGGGGTGGCCAGCTGGACGACCGGCACAGCGGCGGTCCTGCGGGCCTCGGCGGCCGACCCCGGGCGGCTGGTGACGCTGGCGCTGCTGGCGCCCGAGTTCGTCGTCAACTGACCACGACCATGGAGAGGCAGCCACAGACCATGAGCAGCAGACCATCCGGGCTCACCCGTCGGCGCTTCCTGGTCGCCAGCGGAGTCACCGGCGGCGCGGCGCTGGCGGCCGGCGGCGCGACCCTCACGCTCGGGCAGCGGGACCGACTGCTCGGGGCGGCCGCGACCCGGCGTCCGCTGGCCCCCGGCAGCGGCGTCCTCGTGCTCCTCACCCTGTATGGCGGGAACGACGGCCTGTCCATGGTCGCGCCGGCCGGTGACCCGGCCTACCAGGCGGCGAGGACCGGGCTCGCGCTCGCCGAGCACGAGGTGCTCGGTCTCGGCGCGGGCCTCGGGTTGCATCCCGCCCTGGTCCAGCTCAAGCAGCGGTGGGACGCCGGGCAGCTCGCCGTCGTCCGCGGGGTCGGGTATCCGGCTCCCGACCACAGCCACTTCCGCAGCATGGCGATCTGGCAGACGGCCAGCCCCGACACCAGCGTGAGCACCGGTTGGCTCGGCCGCTGGCTGGACGCGACCGGGGCCGACCCGCTGCGCGCCCTCGCTGTCGGGCCCACCCCGCCGCCCCTGCTCGTCGGAGCCACCTCCACGGGGGCCTGCGTGCCGACGGGGCCCTTCCGCCTCCCGGACGGGCCCCTCGCCGCCCCGTTCCGGGCGCTGGAGTCCGCGAGCCAGGCGGGCGAACCGGCTCTGCTGCAGGCGGTCGCCCGCTCCGGTGCCGACCTGCTCACCGTTGCCGGCCGGCTCACGCCGGCGCTCGGATCAGCCGCTCCCGCTGCCCCCTCCGCGCCCACCCCCTCCGCGCCCGCCCCGTCCCGCCGCCCGTCGCACCCGCTCGGTGGCGAACTCGCCGATCAGCTGGACGTCGTCGCGCGCTGCATCCTCGCCGGGGTGCCCACCCGCGTCTATGCCGTGAGCCTGAACGGCTTCGACAGGCACGCGGATGAGAAGGCCGACCAGGCCACGCTGCTGGCGGAGCTCGACGGCGCGGTCGGGGCGTTCCTCGCCAGGGTGTCAGGCAGCCAGCACGGCGCGGGGGTCGTGCTCGCGGCGTACTCCGAGTTCGGGCGGCGGGTCGCCGCCAACGCCAGCGGCGGCACCGACCATGGGACTGCCGCGCCCGTGCTCGTCGTCGGCCCGGGTGTGCGCGGCGGTCTCTACGGCGAGCAGCCGTCGCTCACCGATCTCGTCGACGGCGACCTGAAGGTCACCACCGATTTCCGCGACGTCTACGCCACCCTGCTCGAGCGGGTGCTCGGCGCCGATCCCGGCGCCGTCTTCCCCGGGCAGCGGCGGACGGCGCTCGGGTTCGTCTGACCGCCCAGATGATCGACCAGACGACCTGTGCGGCAGTGGGTCACGTGCCGCCGCCGACCGCAGCCGCCACCGCGGTCAGGAACGCCGTGACGCCGGCGACCCCGTCCACCACCAGATCCGCGCGCTCCCGGAGCTCGACCGAGCCGCCCTCGCGCGCCGCGCAGACGACCAGGCCCGGCGTCCCCCCAGCTCTCAGCTCGGCCACCGCGTCGGCAGCGGGGAGGTCGCCGTCGTCGTCGCCGAGCACCACCACGACGCCGGCCGGCATGGCCGCGGCAAGGGCCAGCAACGTGGTCCCCTTGTCGGTGCCCGGCGGGCGCAGCTCGCGCGCGAAGGACCCGTCGACGACCTCCAGCCCGCGCGCGGCGGCCAGCGCCCGGAGCGGCGCGTCGACGGCCGCCAGCGCCGCCGCGGGGTCCTTCGCCGTGCGGGTGTGCACGACGAAGGAGAGCCCCTTGTCCTCCACGTAGGCGCCGGCCGGCAGCGATGGTAGCTCCGCGCGGGCGGCGACGACACGAGGGTCGGGCGGCGGGGTCTGGAGCGCACCGCCCACCCACCGCTGCAGGCCGTAGTGCCCGAGGACCGTGAGCCCCGGGACGGCCGCGAGCCCGCCGTACTCAACCGCCACCGCGGCCGGTCGCCCGGTGAGCACGACGGTCGATCCCGTGACGGCGGCCACCCTGGCCAGCGCGGCGAGCGCCTCCGGGTCGGCCCTGGCGTCCTCCGCGCGGGTCGCGATCGGTGCCAGCGTGCCGTCGAAGTCCACGGCCACCAGCGCCCCGGCGGGCGCCCCGACGAGCCGGGCCAGCGCCGCTGCCCCGGAGCTGGTCGTCGGCTCCGGCAACACGGAGGCCGACTCTACGACGAGGTCGCAGACTGCGCGGGTGGGAAACACCGAGCCGGCGTTCGCCCGTGACCCGTCGACCGCCGGCTACTACGACCAGCGGGCCGCGGAATACGACGACTGGTACGCCGGGCTGGGTCGATTCGCCGAGAGAGAGCGACCGGGCTGGGAGGCGGAGCTGCAGCTGCTGGTTGATTTGGTGGCATCCCTGCCACCTGCGCGCACCGTCGACATCGCGTGCGGCACAGGCTATCTGACTCAACACCTCCGAGGAGTCGTGGTGGGAATGGACCAGAGCCGCCGCATGGTCGACCTCACGCGGCGCCGACTCCCGCACGGCGTGGCGCTGGTCGGTGACGGCCTGGACCGGCCGTTCGCCGATGGCTCCTTCGACCGGGTGGTGAGCGGTCATTTCTACGGCCACCTGCCGGTGGGCGAGCGGACCGTGTTCCTGGCCGAGGCGCGGCGGGTCGCCCCCGAGCTGATCGTGCTGGATTCCGCCACGCGACCGGGAGTGGCGCCCGAGCAGTGGCAGGAGCGGGTGCTGAACGACGGCTCCCGCCACCGGGTTTTCAAGCGCTACCTCACCGGCGCCGGACTCGCTGCCGAGCTCGGCAGTGAGGTGCTGCTCGACGGCGAGTGGTTCGTGGCTGCCCGCAGCACGAGCTGAGTCCGGTGCTCACCGCGGCAGCCGCCGCCAGAGCGGCCGCGGCAGCAGGCGGAGCACGGCGAAGACCGGTCGCAGCACCGGCGGCACCCACACCTCACCCCGGCCCGCGGCGAGCGCCGCCAGCACCGCGTCGGCCACCTGCTGCGGTGTGCTGCTGAACGGCGCCGGCGCCATCCCCTTGGTCATCCGCCCGACCACGAACCCCGGCCGGACCAGAAGCAGGCTCACCCCGCTGCCGCGCAGCGCATCCGACAGGCCGCTCGCGAACCCGTCCAGCCCGGCCTTCGCCGAGCCGTAGACGTAGTTGGCGCGCCGGACGCGCGCGCCCGCCACCGAGGAGAACACCACGATCCGGCCGCTGCCCTGCCGGCGCAGCTGCACCGCCAGCACCGTCAGCAGCGAGACGTGCGCCGTGAAGTCCGTGTGAACGACCGCGACAGCGTGGGCCGCGTCGGTCTCCGCCCGCGCCTGGTCACCCAGCACGCCGAAGGCAACGACGACGGTCGACACAGGCCCGCGGGAGAGCACGTCGGCGACGAACGACGGGTGGCCGACCACGTCGTCCGCGTCGAACTCCAGCCGCCCGACCGACGTCGCCCCCGCCGCCAGCAGGAGGGCCTCCTCGGCGTCGAGGTCCTCGCTCCGCCGGGCGGCGAGCAGCACGGTCCTCGGGCCCTCGGCCACCAACCCGCGCACGACGGCCAGCCCGATCTCGCTGCGCCCGCCCAGCAGCAGGACGGCGCCAGGTGACACGACGCCGCGGGGGCCGCTCAGACGGCGTCGCCGGCGACGACGACGATCAGACCACCGGTGCGCAACAGCAGCCGCGGCCGCGGCGCCATCGCCGTCACGCTTGGCACTCTGGCGATGAGGGCACGGGCGGCCGCCTCCTGGCCGGCGTCGTAGTAGACGGTGGTCCGGCTAAGGACCAAACGCACGCTCGTCACCCGTCGCACCTGCCACCCGGCGGCCGTGAGTCGGCCGGCCTCCCGCGCCGCCAGCCCCTGCACGTGGGTGCTGTTGAGCACGGTGACGCCGACCCCACCGACTCCGACGCCGACCCCGCCCGCCGGGGGGACCGGCGTCGATGCCGGGCCCGACGTGGCGTTCGACGGCCTGCCGGCCGGGGCGGCGCTCGGCGACCCTGTCCTCGTGTGGGTTGCCGTGCTGGCGCCCGCGGTGCCGGTGGGTGCCGGACCGGTCGTCGGGGCACCCGTGCTGGCGACGGCGGAGGAGTGGGCTCCTGCAGCCGCCGCGACCGTGGGGCTGCCACCGCCGCCGTCTCCTGGCCCGGCCGCGACGTTCATGGCGACAATGCCGACGGTCACCGCAGCGACGGCGCCCGCTGCCCCCAGCAGCACCTTGCGGGGTGGGCGCCGAGCGGTCCATTGCCGGCCGACGTCTGGAGCGCCAGCGCCGGCGTCGGTGTCGGTGTCGACAGCGCCGGCGCCGGCGCCGGCGCTTGCGACCGGCTCGTCCGGCGACGGCTCCGCCCCCTCCGGCCCGGGCGCCGCGGACGGCGCAGCCGGCGCCTCGGCATTCGGGCTCCACGGCACCCACCAGGCCGGTCCGTGCGGCAGGGCCGGGACAGGGCCGGTCGCTTCGTCGTCCACGGGCGGGCTCAGGAGGTCTCGAAGCCGAGCCGCCTGGCCGAGCGCAGCCGCTGTCGGCTCGACCGCAGCCGGCGCAGCCGCTTCACCAGCATCGGGTCGGCGACAAGGGCCTCGGGACGGTCGATCAACGAATTCAGCACCTGGTAGTAGCGGGTCGCGGACAAGCCGAACAGGTCCCGGATCGCCTGCTCCTTGGCGCCGGCGTACTTCCACCACTGGCGCTCGAACTCCAGGATCTGCCGGTCCCGTTCGTCGAGCTCGGCCAGGGAGTACGTCGTGTCGTGCTGTGCCGCTGCCTCCACGGACCCGACCCTCGCACGGCCCGGCCCCGTCGCCGGGCAGCACGCCCGGCGTGTCGCCCGCCGATCTGCGCCGCGCACCAGCTCAGGGGTAGAGGCCGCGCGTGCGGTGCGCGTCCGCCACCCGGCCCACGCTGATCATGTGGGCGGCGTCGCGCAGCGATACCGCGCGCTCCGCGGCGAGCGCCGAGACCTCGGCGTAGGTCCTGTCCATCAGCGCGTGCAGCCGGTCGTTGACCTCGTCCTCGCTCCAGAACCAGGCCTGCAGGTCCTGCACCCACTCGAAGTAGGAGACCGCGACGCCCCCGGCGTTGGCCAGGATGTCGGGGACCACCAGCACACCGGCGTCCGCCAGCACCGCGTCGGCGTCGGGAGTCAGCGGCCCGTTGGCGCCCTCGACCACGATCCGGGCACGCACCGCTGCCGCGTTGTCCTCGTGCACGACCCCTTCCAGTGCAGCCGGAATCAGCACGTCGACGTCGAGTCCGAGCAGCTCGGAGTTGGTGATCGTGTCCGTGCCAGGGGATCCGACGACCGAGTCGACCCCCTCCGCCAGCGCCCGGATCAGCGCCACGGGGTCGAGGCCGCCGGGGTCGTAGGCGCCGCCCTTGACGTCGCTCACGGCGACCACCGTGCACCCGGCGTCATGCAGGTACTGAGCCGCCAGCGCCCCCACCTTGCCGAAGCCCTGCACCGCCACGGTGGCGCCGTCCGGGTCGATCCCGGCCTCGCGCAGCGCCGAGAACGCGGCGTAGGTCACGCCCCTGCTGGTCGCCCCGCCGCGCCCGGCCGAGCCACCGATCGCGATCGGCTTGCCCGTCACCACACCGGTCACCGTGTAGCCGCGCTGCACAGAGAAGGTGTCCATGAACCAGGCCATGGTCTGCTCGTCGGTGCCCACGTCCGGAGCCGGGATGTCCTGCTCCGGTCCGACGATCGGCAGGATCTCGCTGGCATAGCGTCGGGTCATCCGCTCCAGTTCCCCCCGCGAGAGCAGCCGCGGGTCCACCGTGATGCCGCCCTTGGCGCCCCCGAAGGGCACGCCGATGAGTGCGCACTTCCACGTCATCCACATCGCCAGCGCCTTGACCTCGTCGAGGTCGGTGGCCGGGTGATAGCGGATCCCGCCCTTCGCCGGACCCCGGGTCACGCTGTGCTGCACCCGGTATCCCTGCAGCACCTCCACGTGCCCGTCGTCGCGGCGCAGCGGAACGCTCACGGTCAGGGCACGTCGCGGGGTCGCGAGGAGCTGGTGCAGCCCGTCGTCGAGACCGAGGTGGCCGACGGCGGTGCCGAGCTGCAGCTGCGCGGACTCCCACGCGGACTGGTGCACGGTGGCTGCTCCCGCCAGACGGCGCGCCCGGTCGCCGTTGACAGGGCCTCTCGCCTGGCGAGCGTGCCACAGGTCGCCTGGTCGGGTGGCCGCTCTGTCACGATGCCCGCGATGAAGGGGACGGATCGCGGCGCCGCGGTGCTGCAGGTGCGTGACGTGACGGTACGGCGGGGGCCACGCCTGCTCCTCGAGGCGATCTCACTGACTGTGCTCGCCGGCGAGCACTGGGCCCTGCTCGGACCCAACGGCGCCGGCAAGACCACGCTGCTGCGGCTGCTCGGGGCGGTCGAGCACCCGACCAGCGGTGCGGTGGAGGTGCTGGGCTCACGCCTGGGCCGGGTGGACCTGCGCGAGCTACGGCGGGCGATCGGCTGGGTCGACCCGTCCTTCCCGGTGCCCCCAGCACTCACGGTCCGCGACGTCGTGCTGACCGGGGCGACCGGCACCCAGGTGCCGCAGCCACGGTGGGCGCCGTCCCAGGAGATCAGCTCGCGCGCAGCCGGTCTCGCCGACCTCCTTGGCGTCGGAGCGCTTGCCGACCGGCGCTTCGGCACGTTGTCGGCCGGCGAGCGCGGCCGGGTCCTGATCGCCAGGGCGCTGGTGCCCGACCCGCGGCTGCTGCTGCTCGACGAGCCAGGGACCGGCCTTGACCTCGCCGCCCGGGAGCTGCTGCTGGCGCGGCTGGACCTGCTCGCCTCCGCCGACTCGGCTCGTGCGTCGGTGACCGTCACCCACCACGTCGAGGAGCTGCCGGCTGCCACCACCCACGCTGCGCTGCTGCGCGACGGCCGGCTGGTGACGGCCGGGCCGGTGGCGGCCGCCCTGACGAGCGAGAGGGTGAGCGCGGCGTTCGGCCTCGGCGTCGAGGTGGAGCGCCGCGCCGGCCGGTGGTCGGCCCACGCCGCCTGCTGACGCAGGCCGCAGGCCCGCGAGCGTCAGTGCGAGCAGGCCGATGGGGTGGCGGATCTGCGTGCCAGCACCATGACCCCGGCCGGGGCGGTGCACGATGCCCACCATGGCTTCCTTCGTCACCGGCGGGTCGGGCTTCATCGGCCGCCGCCTGCTCGACCTGCTCCTCGCCCGCGAGGAGGAGGTTCACCTGCTGGTGCGCAGCGCTTCCCGGGAGCGGGTCGAGGCGCAGCTCGCGGCGCTCCCGACCGCAGCGGGCCGCGTGCACCTCGTCGAGGGCGACCTCACCGAGCCGTTGCTGGGGGTCTCGGCTGCCGACACCGACCGGCTGGCCGGCAGCATCGACCACGTCTTCCACCTCGCGGCGCTCTACGACATGACAGCGTCGGCGGAGCTCAACGAGCTCGCCAACGTCGACGGCACCCGGGAGGCCGTGCGGCTGGCCGGGGAGCTGCGCGCCGGGGTGTTCCACCACGTCTCCTCGGTCGCGGTGGCCGGGGAGCACAAGGGGCTCTTCCGCGAGGACCACTTCGACGAGGGGCAGAAGCTGCCCTCGGCGTACCACCGCACCAAGTTCGAGGCCGAGCGGATCGTGCGCAGCGAATGCCCGGTTCCCTGGCGGGTCTACCGCCCGGCCGTGGTCGTCGGCGATTCGCGGACCGGTGAGATGGACAAGATCGACGGTCCCTACTACTTCTTCACAGCCATCAAGCGGTTGCGCCACTGGCTGCCAGAATGGGTGCCGCTGGTGGGGCCGGAGCTCGGCCACACCAACCTCGTTCCGGTCGACTTCGTCGCCGCCGCGCTCGACGCCATCGCCCACGTGCCGGGTCTGGACGGCCAGGCCTTCCACCTCACGGCCCCCCGCAGCCAGCGGATCGGGGAGGTGCTCAACGCCTTCGCCGGCGCCGCGCACGCGCCCAAGCTGGCGCTGCGGGTGGACAGCCGACTGCTCGACGCGCTGCCCAAGGGGGTGCTGTCGATGCTGCTGAGGCTGCCGCAGGCCCGCGACATCCGCCGCGCCGTGCTCGAGGACCTCGGCATTCCCGACGCGGCGGTGGACCACATGGCGCTGGTCCCGCAGTTCGACACCCGCGACACCGAGCGGGCGCTGGCCGGCACCGGGATCGAGGTGCCGGCGCTGGACAGCTACGCCGACAAGCTTTGGGACTACTGGGAACGCACCCTGGACCCGGACCTGCACAAGGACCGGTCGCTGCGCGCGGTGGTCGGGGGCAGGACCGTGCTCATCACCGGGGCGAGCTCGGGTATCGGGCGCGCCGCGGCCACCGCGGTCGCCGCTGCCGGCGGCATCCCGGTGCTCGTGGCGCGCACCCGCGCGACGCTGGAGGAGGTCGCGGAGGAGATCCGCGCCGCCGGTGGCGAGGCCCACGTCTACGACTGCGACCTCGCCGACATGGACGCGATCGAGGACCTCGTCGAGCAGGTACTCGGCGACCTCGGCGGCATCGACGTCCTCGTCAACAACGCCGGCCGCTCGATCCGCCGTTCGGTGGCGCTGTCGCACGACCGCTTCCACGACTACGAGCGGACCATGGCGCTGAACTACTTCGGCGCCGTCAAGCTGATCCTCGGCCTGCTGCCGTCCATGCGCGAGCGGCGCCGCGGCCACATCGTCAACGTCAGCAGCATCGGCGTGCAGACCAGCGCGCCCCGCTTCTCGGCGTACGTCGCGAGCAAGGCGGCGCTCGACGCCTTCTCCAGGGTCACCGCCAGCGAGGTGCTCGGGGACGGGATCACCTTCAGCACCATCCACATGCCGCTCGTGCGCACCCCGATGATCGCCCCCACCAAGATCTACGACGCCTTCCCGGCGATCACGCCGACCGAGGCGGGGGAGATGGTGTGCGAGGCGATCCGGGCCAAGCCCAAGACGATCAGCACCCGGCTCGGGACCACCGGCGAGGTGGCCTACGCGCTCATGCCCAAGGTCGTGGACCAGGTGCTCCACCTGGCCTACAAGGTCTTCCCGGACTCCACCGCCGCCCGCGGCGACTCCGGGGGGGAGTCCGCGCGCACCTCCGGCGAGCAGGTCGCGCTCGCCCACCTGCTCAAGGGCGTGCACTGGTGAGCCGCGCGCGACGCCCTAGCCTCGGGGGATGACTGAGCTCTCGGGCGCGACCGCCCTGATCACCGGCGGGGCCAGCGGCATCGGGCGGCTGCTGGCCGAGCGGCTGGCCGACCGCGGGACGACGCTCGTGCTGTGGGACCGCGACGCCGCTGCCCTGCAGGGTGCTGTTGCCGCGCTCAAGGATCGTGGAGCGGCCGCGCACGGCTACCACCTGGACATCACCGACCGGGCGGCGGTCGCGGACACGGCGGCCACCGTCGGGGCGGAGGTGGGCGCGGTCGACGTCGTGGTGAACAACGCCGGCGTCGTCAGCGGCAAGCCGCTGCTCGAGCTGACCGACGCCGACATCGAGCGGACGTTCGCCGTGAACACCCTGGCGCTCTACTGGGTGACCAGGGCCTTTCTCCCCGGGATGATCCAGCGGGGCCACGGCCACGTGGTCACCATCGCCAGTGCCGCGGGCCTTCTCGGGGTTGCCCGCCAGACCGACTACAGCGCCAGCAAGCACGCGGCCGTCGGCTTCGACGAGAGCCTGCGGGTGGAGCTGCACCGCACCGCGCCGAGGGTGCGCACGACCGTGATCTGCCCCTACTTCATCAACACCGGGATGTTCGACGGGGTCAAGACCCGGGTGCCGTGGCTGCTCCCGATCCTGGAGCAGACCGAGGTCGCGACCCGCATCGCCGTCGCCATCGAGCGGGACGAGCCCAAGGTGATCATGCCGTGGGCGATCCGGACTCTGCCGCTGCTGCGGGTGCTGCCAACCAGGCTGTTCGACCGGGCGATGGACCTGCTGGGCGTCAACGTGAGCATGGAGGAATTCCACGGCCGGGTCATCGCCGACAGCCCCCTGATCCGTTTGCCCTGAGCGCGGATTTGTGGCACCGAGGCGAACGGATCACCGGTCGCCGCGTACCTCGCCGCGCCGGTCGCCGCGCACGTCGCCGCGCCGGTCGCCGCGCACCCAGCCGGGCAGAGCCGCGGCGACCCGGGCGTCCGACAGCAGCTGGAAGTGGTGCCGGCCGCCAATGTGCTCGGCCGTCGTCAGGACAAACGGCTGCCGCCCACCGGTGTGCCGCCCGTGCGCGCTGGGGTGCAGCACCAGCAGGTCGCCGAGCAGCCGCCCCACCGGGTGCTCGTGGTCGCGGCTCAGGGACGCTGACACGACGTGGTGCGTCGCCTCGGGCAGCAGCGGCACGTCGGCCGGCTCGCCCGCCGACAGCCCGTCCGGGTCGAGTCCGGCCCAGTCGCCATCCAGCAGGGCGCCATGCCGGAGGTCCTTCACGCCCACGCTCCTCGCCCGCAGGCCGCGCGCCAGCGGGCGGGTCTCCGGCAGCCGCTCCAGCAGCCGCACGCCCCGCGCCACCACGCGCTCCAGCGGCGCCCCTGAGTGCGGGGTCGCGAGGTAGACCACCGAGCGCACCAGCGGCACCCACGCGTCACCGCGCCCGAGGCCGACGGCACCCGCCGAGCGGGCCACCAGCCCGCCCATCGAGTGCCCCACCAGGGCCAGCCGGTCCACCTCCACCGGCCACCCGGCCACCAGCGCGACAAGCAGGTCCGCGAGCGCGGCGCCGTTCGTGCTGATGTGCCGCCCGCTGTTGTAGCGCAGCAGCACCGGCGTCACGCCGGCCGGGTCCAGCGACGCGACGTAGGGCGCCGGTCCGTCCGTCCCGAAGCACCAGGCCGTGTCGTCCTCGCAGAGCCCGTGCAGCAGTACCGCGATGGTGCCGGTCGCGGCGGGGAACGCGGCGGCCAGCCCGGCGCCCGTCACGGGCACGTCGTGGCCGCCTGCGCGCACGTGCATCCCCAGGTCCAGCTCGGGGTGCCGGACCGCGACGGTGTCGCCAAAGGCGCCGTTGACCGCGGCCAGCAGCTGACCGGTACGCCGCCCGGCACGCACCACAGTGCGGTCGGACACCCTGCGGCGCAGCACCTCCCCGGCCGCCACCCCGCCCACGCGGGAGCTTGTCGCGACCGCGGCGTAGACCCCGCTCGCGATGGCGTCGTGCAACAGGTGCGCCGGGACGGCGAGCGGTCCGGACAGCCGGAAGGCCCGGTCCGCGATCGCGTCGTGGGTCTCGCCGATGCGCGCGGTCAGCTCGGCCGCGCCGTGCCCGATCAGGCGCGACGCCGCCGCCGCCTCGTGGGCCGTCACCGTCCTCGTCACCTGGGCAGCCGCTCGACCTGCTCGGTGAGGGCGGCCAGCGACTTCTGCACCTGGCTCCTGAGGATCGGCTCGGTCGTCTTGCCCAGCAACCGGCCGGCGATCCCGCCGGGGAAGGTCACGTCGAGCACGATCGTGACCAGGGTCCGGTCGCCCGCCGGCTGGAAGCGCCAGGTGCCCGACTGCTTGATCCCCTTGCGCGGCTCCCACCCCAGCGCGCGGTCCTGCTCCCAGGTGGTGATCTCCAGCACCGAGTCGATGCTCGTGGGCCCGACCTGCATCGCCGCGTCGAAGGTCGCACCCAGCCCGTGGGTCACCTCGCCGGCGGGCTCCCACTTGGTCAGGCCCTGCATGTACTTCGTCGTGTTGGTCCAGTCGTCGACGTAGCCGAAGACGACGGCCGCCGGCGCGTCCGCGGTCCCCTCGAGCTGGATGCGGGCCATGGGGGAAGTGTCGCGCACCAGGCAGACTGGCCGGGTGAGCGAGCTGGATGATGCCGCCCAGGTGCAGCTGCTGGCGGCGGTGCTGCGCGACGACGCGCGCGATCTGTCGCTCTACGCCGGCTTCGTGCTCACCACGCTGACCAGCGCGCTGCCACCCGAGGTGGTCGAGGTCGAGCGGCACCGCTCGCTGGCCGAGAAGGTCCGGGGCGCGGAGGGCACGGTGGTCGGGGTGACAGTGCGGCTGGAGGACCGGCGCTGGACGCTGCACCGTGATCGGGTGGGCGCGGCGCCCCAGGCCACGGTCTGCCACGAGGTCAACGGCATCGTGCTCTCCACCGACCGGCTCGCCCTGGACGCCTGGGCCGCGCAGGTCTCCGCGGCCGTGGTTCGGGTCGCGCGGGCGACGGCGGGCAGCCGCGCTGCGCTGGAGCAGGTGCTCCGCCCCCGCGGCCTCTGATCAGCTGTCGAGCGGGAGCACCATCACCGGCGGCTCGATCACGTGGTCGACAGCGAACGGCCGGACCGCCGTGCCGATGGCGAAGAACTCGGTCGTGTGCCCGCCCCACTGGTGCGTGTGCTGGTGCAGCTGCACGCCGACGATCCCCTCCGCCTGCAGCGCCTCCGCCTCCGCCTGCATGCGCTCCATGGCCAGCTCTCGGGCGTCGTAGAGCGCCTGGGTGAACTGCGGGAGCTCGACGTTCTGCCCGACGTTGCCGATCACGTTGCCCAGGCTGCGGTGGGCGATGTGGTAGACGCACGAGCCCATCACCAGTCCGAGCGGTGCGTGCCCGGTCTGCAGCAGCGTCCAGAAGTCCTGCCCCGATAGGTCGCTGCTGAAGGGCCTTCCCCGTGGGTCGCGCCACGGCAGCGCGGCCCGCTCCCCCTCGGCCTTGACCGCGGTCCCCACCGCGAGGAACTCCGCGATGTCGGAGCCGAACTCCTTGAACTCGATGGTCAGCCGCACCCCGACGATCCCGTCGGCGCCGAGCATGTCAGCCTCGGCGAGCATGCGGCCCATGGCCAGCTCGCGGGCGTGGTACATCGCCTGCGAGAGGGTCTGCAGCTCCTGGTTCTTGCTCCACCGGCCGACCTGCATGCCGACGTGGTAGATCGAACTGCCGAGCACCAGCCCGAGCGGCGCGAAGCCGGCCTCCTTCACCAGCAGGAACTCCGCCACTGACAGGTCGCTGGTGAAGATCGAGCCGGGGGTGCCTGGCCGCAGCTCGGCCAGGCGCTTCACCGCGTCGGCAGGCACGCCGGCCGGGGCGGTCGTGGGGTCGGTCACGGGCGGTCTCCGCTCATCGGTGCGCCACCCGCCGGGCGTCGGCGAGGGCGCGCCCGCGGGCACCGCCGACCGGCAGCACCATCAGGCTGGTCTTGCGGGGTCGGGCCAGCGGGAACGCCGTCAGCGCGGTGCCGATCACGCTCGCCTCGGCGAGATGGTCGCGCCCGCCGTCAGCGCGCTGGTGAAGGCCCGACCCTGCATGCGGTCCTCGCCCACGGCGCGAACCTACGCCGGGCATGCTGCGACGGTGGCGCTGCGCATCGAGGACTATGCCCTGCTCGGCGACCTGCAGACCGCGGCGCTGGTGGGACGGGACGGGTCGGTGGACTGGCTCTGCCTGCCCCGCTTCGACTCTCCCGCCTGCTTCGCCGCCTTGCTGCACGACCCGTCGGCGGGCCGGTGGCGGCTCGCCCCGCAGGGCGCGACCACCTGCACCCGGCGGCAGTACCGCGGCGACTCGCTCGTGCTGGAGACCGAGTGGGAGCTGGCCGGCGGCACCGTGCGGGTGATCGACTTTATGCCACCACGCGGACGCAACGCCGACCTGGTGCGCATCGTGGAGGGCGTCGCCGGCTCCGTCGAGGTGGAATGCGAGCTGCTGCTGCGCTTCGACTACGGCCACGTCGTGCCGTGGGTACGCACGGTCGGCGAGGACCTGGTGGCGGTGGCCGGGCCGGACGCCGTCTGGCTGCGGACCCCGGTGGAGCTGACCGGCCGGGACCTGACCACGATCGCGTCGTTCACCGTCCACCAGGGCGACCGGGTGCCCTTCGTGCTCACCTACGGAACCAGCTACGAGCACCGGCCGCGACCGGTCAGCGCCGAGCGGGCGCTGGCCGAGACCGTCGGCTTCTGGGCGGAGTGGATAGCCTCCTGCGACTACGACGGGGAGTGGCAGCAGCCGGTCCGGCGCAGCCTGCTGACCCTCAAGGCGCTGACCTACGCCCCATCCGGCGGCATCGTCGCCGCGGCCACCACCAGCCTGCCGGAGGCTGTCGGCGGCGGCCGCAACTGGGACTACCGATACTGCTGGCTGCGCGACGCCACCCTCACCCTGCAGGCCCTTGTCGGCACCGGCTACCTCACCGAGGCCAAGGCCTGGCGCGACTGGCTGCTGCGCGCCGCCGCCGGCAACCCCGCCGACCTGCAGATCATGTACGGCGTCGACGGCCGCCGCCGGCTGCCGGAGTACGAGCTGCCCTGGCTCGACGGCTACGAGCGCAGCGCGCCGGTGCGGGTGGGCAACGGCGCGGCCACCCAGTTCCAGCTGGACGTCTGGGGGGAGGTGCTCGACGGGCTGCACTCGGCCAGGGAGGCCGGGCTCGCCAGCCTGGAGGAGGCGTGGGGGCTGCAGCGCGCGATCGTGGGCTATCTGGAGGACCACTGGCAGGAGCCGGACAACAGCCTGTGGGAGGTCCGCGGGTCACCGCGGCACTTCACCCACAGCAAGGTGATGGCCTGGGCGGGCGTCGACCGCATGATCCAGGCCGCCGAGGCCGGCGTCCCTGGCCCGCTGGACCGCTGGCGTGCGCTGCGCGAGCAGATCAGGGCCGAGGTGCTCGAGAAGGGGTACGACGCGCGGCGCGGCACCTTCGTCCAGCACTACGGCGGGACCGGGGTCGACGCCGCCCTGCTCCTGCTGCCCCGCGTGGGGTTCCTGCCCTGGGACGACGACCGGATGCGCGGCACCGTGGAGACCATCGAGCGCGAGCTGACGTCCGACGGCCTGGTGCTGCGCTACCGCACCGACGCCGACGCGCCCGCCGGCGCCACCCTCGACGGCCTCGCCGGCGGTGAGGGGGTCTTCCTGGCCTGCTCGTTCTGGCTGGCCGACGCGCTGCACGGCCTCGGGCGCACCGCCGACGCCAGGGCACTGTTCGAGCGGCTGCTCTCGCTGCGCAACGACGTGGGCCTGCTGTCGGAGGAGTGGGACACGGCTGGTCATCGGCAGGTCGGCAACACGCCGCAGGCGTTCAGCCACGTCGGCCTGGTGAACACCGCCCGCCGCCTCGCCGGTCACTGAGCCGACGTCGGACCAGCCGAGCAGCGCATCGGTGTCCTGCAGCGGTGCCCTGCAGCGGTGTCCTGCGTCGTCGGCCCGGCAGCGACGGAGCACACCGGAGGACACCCGGCCACGCGGTCGCTGCCCCGCCGCGCGACCCTGGTGCGGTGACCTCCCCGCGCGAGCGCCGGCCGCGCGTCCCCTACGCCGCGGTCCCCGGCGGCTACGCCCAGGGCGGTGCGCCACCCCCGCCGGGGGAGCCCCCCCGGCCACCGCGCCGACGCCGATGGGGACCCGCCCTCGTCGCGACGTACGCCGTGGTCTCGTTCGTCGCCGTCGTGCTGCTGGCCCTGGTCAACGGCCAGCTGGCGATCGCCCTGGCGGTCACCCTCGCCGTCGTGACCGTCTCGACCCTGGTGGTGGCGCGGCCGACTGCCGGCACTGCCGGGACCGCCGATCCCGACCTGGCGCGGGTGCCGGCGCTGCGCCGGGAGACCAGCCGGCCGGGCCGGCTGCCGCTGACCGTGCTGGCCGCCGCCGCCTTCCTGGTCGCCCTGGTCATCGCGATCCAGCTGATCTCGACCTACGGCTACTGACGGTCCGGCATCGTCGACGATGTCCGGCCGGTCGGCGTCCCGACCCGGCAGGGGTGCTGGTGCTGACAACCGCCGGCGCGCCGGGGTACCGGGCGCGGCGGGTGCTCGGGCTGCTGCTCGCCGCCGCCACCGCCGAGGCCGGCACCTACGCCGGGATCCTGCGCCGGGTGCTGGCGGCCGGCTCGCAGACGACGGTCGCCGGCCCGGCGGCGTACTCCGGGGTCTTCAACGACGCCTGGCTGCAGGGCGTCGCGCACCCCGGCGAGCAGCTCACCGACCACTTCTACCCCGCCACCGGCTGCGGTCCGGCCGAGCCGACGCCGCACACGCTGACAGCACCGGCCACCCGGCGCCGCGAGACCCACTACCTGGAGTCGCTCGTCACCCAAGCCACGAGCAGGGGAGCGCCGGTGCCCGCGCGGTGGACACCCTGCACCTGGTCACCGGGCTCCCGACGTCCGCGGTGACGGTGGAACGCCTGCGCGGCGACGCCCTCGGCTCGGCGGCCGGCATCACCGTGGACCGCGCGACGGTGGCAGCCGACGGCAGCGTCACGCCCGGGACCGTCGAGACCGGTACGGCGAGGCAGGGCGAGATCGCCCTCGCCATGCCCCGCCCCTCTGCCGCCATCATCGCCCTCGCGCCGGCCCGCTGAGCCGCTGGTAACGCCGGCAGGATGGCAGACGTTTCTCTTTCTTCAGCTGTTTCCGGGCAATTGCTGCATTCGGGTTCAGTTGCCTCCTTCGGGATTCGTGCCGACCGGGCGCGGGAATAGTGATGTCATCGCTCCCAAGGGGGGAGCAGCAGACAGAGAGCGGTGAGCGGCATGGGTATCGGTGCTGGGATCTTCTTGATCGCGGTCGGGGCAGTGCTCGCCTTCGCGGTGCACGCCACCGTCGCCGGCATCAGCATCGTCACCGTCGGCGTCATCCTCATGATCGTCGGCGCGCTGGGCATCGCCCTCGACCTGGCGATCTTCGCCCCCCGCCGCCGCGGGGTCGCGGTGGTGGACGACGGGTACGCCGCGCCGGTGGCCCGCACGCGTCGCAGCACCACCACGGAACTCTGAACCGGCCGCACCCGCCAGCCGTCGAAGCCCCGCTCCGATCGGACCGGGGCTTCGACGTATCAGGACCGGTCCAGTCGACCCGGCTCAGTCGTGTTGGGTCGGCTTGTCCCCGGGCGGCTTGTCCCCGGGCGGCTTGTCCCCGGGCGGCTTGGTCGGCTCCGGGGGCTTCCCCGAGTGGCTGGGCTTGCCCGGCTCCGGCTTCGGCGCCGGCTTCGGCGGCCGCTCCGGCGGGTGCGCGGTCGGCCGCGCCACCGGCGCGGCGGGTGGCGTCACCGGGTGCCGTCGCGGCGACGCCGGCGGTGTTGGCCCGGGTCGACCGGGTCCACCGGGTCGGCTGGGCCCGAGCCGTGGCGCCTGGGTGCCTCGCGGCCCCGGGCCCAGCGACCGCCCAACCGGGGCGCCGGAGCGCCCCGGAGGCAGTGGCGCGACAGCCGCGCAGTAGGAGGGTATCTTCCCGTCCCCGCCCGCCCGGGCCTCGAGCCCGGCCCGGTCGGGCGCTCCCACTGGCAGATCCCCCGCTGCAAAAACGGCACACAGCCGCACGTCCCCGGCGGGAGTGATCGAGGCGGTCGCCGTGGGCAGGGCGGAGGTGGCAGCGGGGGCTGGGGTCGCGGCCGACGGCCCGCCGACAGGTGGCGTCGGGACCGGCGCTGCCGCCCCTCCCGACGGCACGGTGCTGGCCGGCGCCGGCGCGCCGAGCACATTGTGGGCCAGCCGCTGCGGACCATCGGGCAGGTGCCCGCCGTAGGCGGCCGCTGCCACCCCACCCAGCGGCACGATGACGGCGGCGGTGAGCGCGGTGACCTTCCCGGAGAGACCGGACAGGTGCGCGACGCGGGCAAGCCCGCGCGGCCCGGCGACCGGAGCGCCGGCCGCGGCGCCAGCACGGGCGCCCTCGGCGTAGGCCGCCAGCGCAGCCCCCAGCCCGGCCAGCTCCTCCGCCGCGCCGGGCGCCCGGGCGGCCCGGGTGAGCTCGCCGAGAGCGTGCCAGGCTTCGGGTGCGGCGTCCGGCAGCGGCCTCCCGGCGAGCAGCGTCTCGGCGTAGGCGTCCTCGCCGCGGGCGGAGTGCCACCGCCACCAATCCGCCATAAAATGTGGAACGGCGGGTCGGGTCACGGCGTTACCTCCCCCGCGCCGCCAGGGGACGCCGGCGCCGGCGCGTGCGTCCCCTCACTGCTGTCAGTTCCCTGCGGCGCCAGCCGCCCGGCGAGCCGGCGCAGGCCACGGTGCGCAGCCACCCGGACCGCCACCGGCGAGCGCCCCGTCATCCGGCTGACCGTCGCGACGTCGAGCTCGGCGATGACCCGCAATGCCACCACCTCCGCCTCGTGCGGGGGCAGGGTGGCGATCAGCCGGAGCGCCGCCGCGGTGCCCGCGGCCCGCTCGACCAGCTCCGCGACGTCCCCGCCCGAGACACGGGACGCGCCGGAATCGGCCACCTGGGCGACGTCGGCCGTGAGCTGCACGGGGTGCCGTTGCTCGTAGCGCAGCCGGTCCACCACCTTGCTCCGCGCGATGGTGAACATCCACGCTCGCAACTGCGCCGCCCCCCCCTGGAACGCCGGCAGCCGGCGCACCACCTCCACCCACGTCTCGGCGGCGACGTCCTCGGCCAGCGACGGCGACGTGGCCCGCAGGTAACGCAGTAGGCGCGGCTGCACCTCGACGTAGAGCCGGTGGAAGGCGGCCTGGTCGCCGGCCACAGCGCGCGCGACGACCCCGTCGAGGTCGTCGTCACCGCTGCTCACGCACCCTCCTTCGGCCGACTGTCGGCGTACCACCCTCAACCGTTGCACGCCCGGTGCCGGCCGTGCGGCAGACTGGGAGCCCCGCCGGGTTAGCTCAGCTGGCTAGAGCAGCGCTCTTGTAAAGCGCAGGTCGTCGGTTCGAATCCGACACTCGGCTCCTGCTGCACGTCCTACAGTCCGCGCATGACGATCAGCGCCGCAGACCTCGAGGCGGGCCTGCGCGCGGCCATCCCGTTCAACAGCACGATCGGGGTGGAGTACGTCGAGGTCGGCGGCGAGCGCGCCGTGCTGCGCCTGCCGGACCGGCCGGACCTGCACAACCACGTCGCCGGCCCACACGCGGGCGCCATGTTCACCCTCGGTGAGGCCGCAAGCGGCGCCGTCGTCATGGCCGTCTTCGGCGACCTGCTCAGCCGGGCGACCCCGCTCGCCGCCAGCGCGGAGATCGCCTACAAGCGACTCGCCATGGGCCCGGTCACGGCGACAGCGGTCCTCGGCCGCTCCCGTCAGGAGGTCGTGGCCGAACTCGACGAGGGGGCCACCCCTCAGTTCCCCGTCACCGTCACGCTGGCCACCGACGACGGCACGGTCACCGGCCAGATGACGGTGCGCTGGGCCCTGCGTCCTAACCGCTGACCCTGAGCAGGTCGGACTCAGCGCAGGTCGGGCTCAGCCGGCCTCGGCGTGCTCGCGGGCCCGGAGGTGCGTGTCGAGCTTGCGCTTGACACGCTGCAGCGCGTTGTCGATCGCCTTGGTGTGCCGCTGGAGCGTCTCCGCGATCTCGGTGTAGGTCTGCCCGTCGACGTAGAGCCGGAGCACCTCTACCTCGAGGTCGGACAGCACGTCGTTGACGTAGGACTGCAGCGCGCGGATCCGCTCGGCGCTGACAACCCGCTCCGCCGGGTCGGCGTACCTGCCGGCAGGGAGCACGTCGGCGAGCACGCGATCATCGTCATCGTCAGCGGCGACGGGGCGGGAGAAGCTGACGTAGCTGTTCAGCGGGCCGTGCTTGTGCCGGGTGGCCGCCTTCACCGCGGAGATCATCTGCCGGGTGACGCAGAGCTCTGCGAACGCGCGGAACGACGTCTCCAAGGTGCAGTCGAAGTCCCGGACGGCCTTGTACAGCCCGATCATCCCCTCCTGCACGATGTCGTCGCGGTCGGCGCCCACCAGGAAGTAGGAGCGGGCCCTGGCCCGGGCGAAGGCGCGGTAGCGCGTCAGCAGCGTCGCCAGCGCGACGTCGTCACCGGCTCGGGCGACCGCGACGAGTTCGTCGTCGGTGCGGACATCGAGGTGGTCGCCAGGCCGCGCCATCACGGAGTGCGGAAAGCGGCGCAACACGCATGAACCTCCAGGCCAGGGGTGGCTGCCGGCGTGGACGAGCAGCACCTGTGGAAGGGGACTGTAAGCCCCCCGGAAGCGGCTTGACCCGAATTGCCCCCCAGCCATGTGCGTGCGTTGTGACAATTCCCCCGGATGGCCCTTCAGTCGACGCTGGGCCGTGCCGACAACGCGCCAGCGGCAGCGCCGACCCGGCGTCGCCGGGCGACCTCCGCAAGCGCGACCGCGGCGGCCACGCCGGCGTTCAACGACTCGACCGGGCCGGCCATCGGGATCGACACCCGCAGGTCGCAGGTCTCGCCGACGAGTCGCCCGAGCCCCTTGCCCTCGCTGCCGGCGACCAGCACCAGCGGGCCGTCGGCCGCCCCGAGGTCGTCCAGCGGGAGGTCACCGTCGGCGGCCAGCCCGACCACGAACAGCCCCGCCTGCTGGTACGCCGTCAGCGTCCGCACCAGATTGGTCGCGCGGGCGACGGGGATCCGCGCTGCGGCGCCGCTGCTCGTCTTCCAGGTGGCCGCGGTGACACCGGCCGACCGGCGTTCCGGGACCAGCACGCCGTGCCCGCCGAAGGCCGCCGTGCTGCGGATCACCGAGCCCAGGTTGCGCGGGTCGGTGACGCCGTCCAACGCGACGATCAGGGCCGGAGCCGGGCCGGCCGTCGCCGCCGCGAGCAGGTCGTCGGGGTGGGCATAGTCGTACGCCGGGACGGCCAGCACCAGCCCCTGGTGCTGCACCCCCCGCTCCAGCATCCGGTCCAGCTCCTGGCGCGGCACCTCCCGGACCTCGAGTCCCCGCTTGCGGGCGATCGCCAGCGCCTCGGTGACCCGCTCGTCGGCGTCGATCCCGGCGGCGACGAGGAGCATGGTGGCCGGCACCCTGGCGCGCAGCGCCTCGGCGACGGAGTTGCGTCCGGCGACCAGCTCGCCGGCGTCCCGGTCGCGGGCCTGCACCCGTTGGCTCGGCCCGCGCCGCGCCGGCCCACCCTGCGCCGGCCCACCCTGCGCCGGCCCACCCTGCGCCGGCCCACCCTGCGCCGGCCCACCCTGCGCCGGCCCGCCCTGCGCCGGCCCGCGCCGTCCTGACGGGGGCTCCGACCGTCCGGTGCCACGGCGCGACGCGGCAGCCGCGCGCTTGGCGGCCGGGTGCTTGCTGCGCTCCTCGGCCTTGGGCGTGGGCCCGCGGCCGGCGAGCTTGCGCTTGCCCTGGCCCCCCGAGCCGACCGAGGGTCCCTTGCGCGCTGCCATGGGTCAACGCTACGGGGGCGCTACGGGGGTCCGTCGGCGCCGTCGTGGAGCTGGGCGCGGCGGCCCCGGAGGTGGGCCAGCTCCACGGCGTGAGCGCAAGCGCGGCGTCGTAGGCCTCCCGCGCCTCGCTCGCCAGCCCCACTCTGGCCAGCAGGTCGGCGCGCACGACGTGCCACGGCTGATAGGCGAGCAGCGCCAGCGGTTCCCGGGCCTCGATGGCCTCGAGGGACCTGAGGGCCTCGGCCGGGCCGGCGACCTCGGCGAGGGCGACCGCGCGGTTGAGCGCGACGACCGGCGTCGGGTGCAGCCGCAGCAGCAGGTCGTAGAGGTCCAGGATCTGCCACCAGTCGGTGTCGGCGGCAGCGGTGGCGTCCGCGTGCACGGCCTGGATCGCGGCCTGCACCTGATACGGACCGGGGGCACCGCGGCGCAGCAGTGCGCGCACCCGGGCCTGGCCTTCCTCGACCAACGCGCTGTCCCAGCGGCCGCGGTCCTGCTCCCCCAGCGGGACCAGCGCGCCGTCCGGACCGGTCCGCGCCGGCCGACGAGACTCCAGCAGGAGCAGCAGCGCGAGCAGACCGAGGACCTCGGGCTCGTCGGGCATCAGGTCGGCGAGCACCCGCGCGAGCCGGACCGACTCCGCGCAGAGCTCCTCCTGCACCAGCCCCGTCGACGCCGCGCCGCTGCCCGAGGCGCTGTGGCCGGCGGTGTAGACGAGGTAGACCACGGCGAGCACCGGCCGCAGGCGCGCCGGCAGCTCGGCCTCCGTCGGCACGCGATAGGGGATGCCGGCGTCGCGGATCTTCTTCTTCGCCCGGACCAGCCGCTGGGCCATCGTGGCCTCCGGCACCAGGAAGGCCCTGGCGATCTGCGGGGTCTCCAGCCCACCCAGCAGGCGCAGGGTCAGGGCCACCTGCGCCTCCGTCCCGAGCGCTGGGTGGCAGCAGGTGAACAGCAGCCGGAGCCGGTCGTCAGGCACGGCGCCCCTCTCCTGGGGCTCGTCGGGGGCCAGCAGCAGCGCCGCCTGCGCGTGCCGGGCGTCCCGGGTGGACTCGCGGCGGAAGCGGTCGATCGCCCCGCGCCGCGCCGTCGTGACGATCCAGCCGCCCGGGTTCGGCGGGGTGCCGGCGGTCGGCCAGCGCTCCAGCGCGTGCACGAAGGCGTCCTGGACGGCCTCCTCGGCGAGGGTGATGTCGCCGAGGAGGCGGACCAGGGTCGCGACGGCCCGGCCATACTCCTCGCGGAAGACGGCGGCGATGCGCGGCTCGCCCGGCGCGCTCAATCAGCTCTCCGGCTCGTCCTGGAACGGTCGCACCTCGACCGGGCCGCGGCACGCCACGGCCCCCTGGCGGGCCAACTCCAGGGCTGCGTCGAGGTCGGGCGCCTTGAGCACCCAGAACCCGCCGAGCTGCTCCTTGCTCTCCGCGAACGGGCCGTCGGTGGTCAGCACCTGACCGTCCGTCACCCGCACGACGGTGGCTGAGTCCGGCGGGAACAGGCCGCCGGCGAACACAAAGGCCCCGCTCTGGCGCAGGCGCTCGTTGAACGCCTCGACGTCGGCGAACATCGCCGTCATCTCCGGCTCGGTGGGCGCCGGCTGACCCTCGACGTAGTGCACGGACAGCAGGTACTGCTTCACGGTGATCCTCCTCGTCCGGGCCGGCCCGGTGCCGGACCCTCACCCGGTCCACGAACGAGGGCAGCCCCGATCGACAGGTCGCCTCAGCTGTTGCGGCGCCACCGGAGCCGCCAGCGAACGCCCCCTACGCCGAACAGCGCCAGCCGCCCGAGCAGCGCCGCGACCGCGGCGGCCGCGGCGAAGCCGGCGACGGCAGCGGCCGGTGCGGCGGCAGCCACCACCAGCAACCCCACCCCGAGCGCCAGCCCCGCCAGTGCCGCGAGCAGCCAGCGATCCCGGCGCACCGCCCGCACGGCGACCCGGCGCAGCTCCGGAGGCAGCGGGCGCCAGATGCGGCCGAGCAGCACCGCAGCGAGCCCGGCCACGAGCAGCGCCGCCAGCGCGAGCCCGGCGCGGACGAGACCCCGTGCATCCCCCGCGCTGGCCGGATCGGCTGCGGCGCCGGCAATCCGCGCGGCGAGGAAGCACACGACCGCCGTGGCCAGGGTGGCCCGGGAGACGGCGAGGCGCACGGTGAGGTCGATGTTGCGCCGCGCCGTACCCATCGTCGGGTCGTCGCGCAGCGCGTCACCGAAGCCGGCGACCGCCTCGGCGTAGCGCCGCCGGGCCAGCTGCGCCCGGGCCAGCTCGTGCCGGGCGACCGCATCGGCCGGGTCCTGCTCCAGGGCCGCCCGCAGCGCCCGCTCCGCCTCGGCCGAGCGACCCTGGGCCAGCAGCACCCGGCCGAGCTCGGTGTGCGCCTCGCTCTCGTGCGGGGCCAGCTGCACGCCGTGCCAGGCCGCCGCGAGCGCGTCCTCCGGGCGGCCGGCGGCGCGCAGGGCCGCCGCGCGCTGCACGTGGCCGGCCCACAGGTCCGGGGCCCGCACCACAGCCGCGTCCCCCGCGCGGACCGCCTCGTGCGGCTGGTCCAGGCGCACGAGCGCGATGCACGCCAGCCGGTGCGGCCAGTCCGCGTCGGGCACCAGGGCGACCGCGCGGTTGGCGGCCGACAGCGCGGCCGCCGGGTCCTGGGTGCGCAGCGCCGCCAGCGCCAGCAGGCACCAGGCACGGTCGTCGTCGGGCTCGGTCGCCACGGCGCGCCGCAGGTGCTCGATCGCCAGCTCCGGCCGGCCGGCGTCGAGCAGCGCCTCCCCGCGGTGCAGGGGGCCGGGGCTGGTCACGGCGTCACAGCACGCGGCGCTGCTTGAGGTGCGCGACCAGCGCGTCGTACTCCCCACTGCTGTTGGCGAACTCCGCGACGTTTCGGGCGGTCTCGTACCACGGGCCGATGGAGCTGCGCCGTTCCGCCAGCACCGCCTCGAGGTCGCGCTGTACGACGGGGCGGGCGGTGCCGCTGCGCACGCTGTCGGCCAGGGCGAGCTGAGCCGCGCCCTCCGCGAGCTGGGCGAGGTCGGCACCGGACCAGCCGTCCGTGCGGGCCGCGATCGGGCGCACGTCGATGCCAGACAGTGGCCGGCGGGCGAGGGCGGCGCGCAGCAGCGCCTCCCTGGCCGGCAGGTCGGGCGGGAGCACCAGGACGCTGCGGTCGAGGCGACCCGGCCGCTTGAGCGCCGGGTCAACGTCCCAGGGGTGGTTGGTCGCGGCGAGCACGAAGACGCCGTCGTTGTCGCTGCCGACGCTGTCGAGCTCGGTCAGCAGCTGGTTGACCGTGCCGCGCATGGCCGGGCTGCTGCGCAGGTGGGACCGCTTCTGGCCCAGCGCATCCACCTCGTCGAGGAACAGCACGCACGGCGCGTTGCGGCGCACCGTCTCGAACACCTCGTGCAGGTTGCGCTCGCTCGCGCCGATCCACATGTCGAGCACGTCGGCGAGGCTGACGGCGTAGAACCTCGCGCCGAGCTCTCCGGCGAGCGCCCTGGCGAGGAAGGTCTTGCCGCACCCGGGCGGGCCGTAGAGCAGCAGCCCGCCGCGCATGCTCGCGCCATACATCTCGCGCAGTCGGGGGTTGCGCATCGGGGTGAGGAAGGCCAGGTCGATCTGCTCCTTCACCGCGGCCATCCCGGCGACGTCGGCGAGGGTGATGCCGGGCCGCTCGACGTCGCCAGGGTCCTGGTCGGGGGTGTCCGTGCCGGCCCCGCCCTCGACGAACGCGGGAGCGACGATGTCGGACAGCTGATCCTCGTACGCCGTCCAGTCCAGGTCGCGCGCCGGTGCGGGCGCCTGGGCCGCCACCTCGGCCGGCGGGGCGGCCGGGGCGGCCGGGGCCGCCAGGGCCGCGGATGCCGCCCGGAGCAGGTCGAGCGCCTGCGGGTGGGCGGGCTCCGCGGCCAGCACCAGCCCCACCTGCTGCAGCGCCAGGGCCGGCTGCCCGGCGCCCAGCAGCTGCTGGGCGAGATGCACCCGCAGCGGCACGTCGGCCGGCGCGGCCTCGACGGCGGCCAGCAGGCTGCGGACCAGGGGCGGGAGGGGGTCCTCGCTCACCCGGTCATTCTCCCCCGCCGGGCCGGACCCGGTCGGGGGAGGCCCTCCCGAGGCCGGGGGCGCCCCGCAACGCGAAGGCAATGCCCGGCGCGGCGGTCGCCGATCGACGCGGCACGCCCGGCATTGCCTGCACGCCCGGCACCGCCTGCACGCCCGGCACCGGCAGCGTCGTCAGCTCAGCCGGGCAGCACCAGGGCCACCGCGACCGCCGCCAGGCCCTCGGCGCGGCCGGTGAAGCCCAGGCCATCGGTCGTCGCCGCCGACACGGCCACCGGTCCCCCCGCGGCGGCGGACAGCGTGGCCTCGGCCTCGGCTCGGCGCGGCCCCAGCCGTGGACGGGTGCCGATCAGCTGCACGCTCACGTTGCCCACGGTGAGGCCGGCGGCGCGCACGAGGCGTCCGGTCTCGGCGAGCAGCGCGACGCCGCTGGCGCCGGCCCACTCCGGACGGTCAGTCCCGAACACGGAGCCGAGGTCGCCTAGCCCGGCGGCGGCCAGCAGCGCGTTGCAGGCGGCGTGGGCCACGACGTCGCCGTCGGAGTGCCCGGCGAGCCCGTCGCCCTCTCCCGGCCAGTCCAGTCCGGCGACGCGCAGCGGCCGGCCCGACCCGAAGGCGTGCACGTCGGTGCCGATGCCGACCCTCACGCGCGGAGCCGACCCGCCAGCACGGTCTCGGCGAACAGCAGGTCCGCCGGCCGGGTGACCTTGAACGCCTCGTCGTGCCCCGGCACCGTGACGACCTCCAGGCCCAGCGCCTCGACCAACCCGGCGTCGTCGGTGGCTGCCGACGGGTCGGCTTCGCGGTAGGCCCGCTCGATCACCGCCCGGGAGAATCCCTGCGGGGTCTGCACCGCACGCAGGTCGGTCCGGTCGACGGTGCCGAGCACGCGACCGGCCGCGTCGACCCGCTTCACGGTGTCGGTGACCGGCAGCGCCGGGACCACCGCCCCCGCGCCGTCGAGCACCGCTCCGGCGACCGCGTCAACCAGCGACGGGGGCACCAGTGGGCGGGCGGCGTCGTGCACCAAGACCACCTGCAGCGCAGGTGCACTCGCGACCAACGCCAGCCGCACGCTCGCCGGTCTAGTGGCGCCACCGGCGACCACGACCACGCCGGGGAGCAGCCGGCGTACGGACTCCTCCTCGCCCGGCGGCACCGCCACGACCACTTGCGCCACCGACCGGGCCGCCAGCAGCGCCCGCACCGCGTGCACGAGCAGCGGCTCGCCGGCCAGCAGGCGCAGCGCCTTCGGCGGGCCGGCACCGAAGCGCACGCCCAGACCCGCGGCGGGCACGAGCGCGACGGCGACCACGCGCCGATCCTGGCAGGCGGTCAGGAGGCGGTGGAGATCCGGGCGACGTCGGCGGGGCTCGGTACGGCGGGGCTCGGTGCAGCCGAGGTAGCTCGGCTGGCTGGCTCGGCGAAGACCATCCTCCCGTTGGCGGTGGTGAGCACCGACGTCACCCGCACGACCCGCTCCTCCCCGACCGACCCGCGGGCCCGCTCGACGACGCACATGGTGCCATCGTCGAGGTAGCCCACCGCCTGACCGTGCTCCTTGCCGGGCTTGGTGAGCAGCACCGTCACCTCGTCACCGCTGCCAACGGGTGGGCGCAGGGCGAGGCCGAGGCTGTGCAGGTTGAGCACCGCGACCCCGGCGAGGGCAGCGGCACGGGCCAGGTTCGTGTCCAGGGTGACCAGCGACGCCTCGTCGTCGAGGCACAACCGCACCAGCTTGGCGTCCACCTCGGCCACAGCCGGGAGTTCCACGTCCAGCACGTCCAGGTCGACCGACGGCTCGCGGCGCAGCGCCTCGAGTGTCTCCAGGCCGCGGCGACCCTTGGCACGGCGGGTCGGGTCCGCGGCGTCGGCCAGTCCCTGCAGCTCGCCCAGGATGAACGACGGGACCAGCAGCCGACCTCCCAGGAACCCGCTGCGCACCACGGCCAGCAACCGGCCGTCGATCGCCACCGAACTGTCCAGCACGCGGTCCCGTTCCAGGGCGGCGACCGGGCGGGGTGACAGCCCGTGCCGGTGCCCGACGAGGTCGACGACTTCCCGCTTGCGGGCGAGCGCGAGCCGCTGCCCCAGCGCCGCGGTCACCAGCAGGACGAAGGCGAACAGCGGCACCGACATGCGCGGGTCCGGCACGAAGAACACCGGCCAGGCCACGGCGCCGCCGACCACGACCCCGGCACCTGCTCCTGCCGCGCCGGCCAGCAGGGACTCGGCGGAGACGTCGCGCAGCGAGGAGGTCGTGCGGTCGACGGTCGCGAGCGTGCTGCGGCCGAGGATGCCGCCGGCAACATAGCCGACAGCCGTGCCGAGCAGCACGCCGACGGTCGCGGCGTCGAGCGGTCCGAGCACCGGGAGGTCGCGACCGGTTGCGCGGCCCACTGCCTCCCCCGCGCTGGCGGCGAAGACGACGACAAGCAGCCGCAGCATCTCGACCAGGGGGCGGGAGCGGGGACCGGCGGTACTCACCGGTGTTGCGTCGGCGCGTCGATCTCCCCGCTGGAGGGCCGTCCGTGGTGCCCGGCAGGTCCGCAACCAGCAGCGTGCCCCTCCCCACCCGCACCGGTGATGATGCCGAGCTGATCACCGGTGTGCGTCCGGGACGAGAAGCGGCACGGCAGATCACCGGTGGTCTTGTGACCGCCGGCGGCTGATCACCGGTGTGCGTCCGGGACGAGAAGCGGCACGGCAGGTCACCGGTGGTCTTGTGACCGCCGGCGGCTGATCACCGGTGTGCGTCCGGGACGAGAAGCGGCACGGCAGGTCACCGGTGACCTTGCCGCAATGATCACCGGTGAGCGGGTGGGCGGGACGGACATGCGTCGGCGCGCCCCCCTCAGTGGGGGAGCGCGCCGGCGTAGGTGCTGGTGGTGGACGTCAGGCGGGCTGCTCGAGCGGCGGGCCGGCCAACCCCGCGACGCCCGAGAGCACCTCGTCGATGAGGGCCTCCGCCTTGTCCTCGTTGGTGCCCTCCGCGAGGGCGACCTCGCTGAGCAGGATCTGCTTGGCCTTGGCGAGCATCCGCTTCTCGCCGGCGGACAGGCCCCGCTCCTTGTCGCGGCGCCAGAGGTCGCGCACGACCTCGGTCACCTTGTTGACATCGCCGCTCGCGAGCTTCTCCAGGTTGGCCTTGTAGCGCCTCGACCAGTTGGTCGGCTCCTCGGTGTGCGGGGCGCGCAGGATCTCGAAGACCCGGTCGAGGCCGTCCTGGCCGACGACGTCGCGGACGCCGACCATTTCGACGTTGTCCGCGGGAACCTTGACGGTGAGATCGCCTTGGGCGACCTTGAGCACGAGGTAGAGCCTGTCCTCACCCTTCACGGTGCGCGTCTCGATCGCCTCGATCAACGCTGCTCCGTGATGGGGATAGACGACCGTCTCGCCGACCTGAAAACTCATCTTCTGCGTTCCCCTTCCGATCCTCGCGTCAACGCTAACACGCCCCATAACCGCAGGTCAGGGGCACAGTCGCCCGCCACCCGGGCTTGACAACGGAGCATTCCCGTGCCTCGCGCCGGCGCGCCGGGCTGCCGAGACCCGGGGCGGGACGGTGGTCGCGCCGCAGGTCATCTCACCTGTCACCGGTCAGGCCGGACGGCCCGCGCCGTACGACGACCTTCGGCGCCCGGGCGCTGGGCCCCTCCACCGGGTGACGGGCACCCTCGACCGGGGATGGGCGGGGCGCGCACACTGGGCCGGCCATGACCACGCCACCCCCCGCCGAGGGCGAGCCCGGCGAGCCGGCGGCCGACGCCCGGCCGGCGGCCGAGCCGGAGTGGGCGGCCGGGCTGCGGGTGCCCGACGACGCCCGCGAGCTCGAGCACGACCTGCAGGCCTGGCGCCGCGAGCAGGCCGCCGACCGGCGCCGGGCCCGCTGGCGCCGGCTGCTGCTCACCCGCCGGTGGGAGACCTACGGGCTGTCCGGCCCACTCGTCGCCGTCGCGCTTGCCGTGGTGACCGTGGCTGCGCTCGCCGTGGCATTGCTGGTGCCGGCCGGCCGGCCGGAGCGCCCGCAGCCCGCCCAGCTGGCCGCCCCGTCGATCCGCGCCGGCGCGGTCGGGGGCCTGCTGCCGGTCGTCGCCCTGCAGGGCGCTGGGCGTGCCCCCGTCGACCGCCAGAGCCGCGACCTTCGCCCCGGTGTGGTGGCGCTCGTCCCGGCCGGCTGCGACCCGTTCGGTGCCTGCCGAGCGGCCGTGGTCGACGCCGAACGCACCGCCCGCGACCGGAGCCTGCCCACCTGGGTGGTCGGCGCCGACGCCCAGCTGCTGGTGCGGCTCGCACGGGAACCCGTGGACGGCGGGGGGTACGCCGTACCGCTGGTCGACCGGGCTGGCGTGCTCGCCGCGACCTACACCGTGGACGGCGCCCTTCCCACGCTGCTGCTGGTGGACCCGCACGGCGTGCTGCGGGTCGTCCTGCCGGCGTACGCCGCTGGCACCTCAGGCCTGCTCGGGGATCTCGCCCGGCTGCAGTGAGCCCACCTCAGGTCAGCTCGTAGACCGCCGACGGGCAGACCTCGCGGCCCTCCAGGTCGGCGGTGGTCGGCACGTCGTATTCCGCCACCCGGCGCAGCCCGTGCGACGGCAGGTAGGCGCGGCCGGGGTCGCCGAGCAGCACCCGGGTGCCTGCCGCCCTGGCCCGGCGCAGCCAGGGCAGCACGGCGGCCGTCATGTCCCGGTCGTAGCAGACGTCGCCGGCGAGCACGACGTCCACGGTCGGCGGCGCGCCGGCCGTGAGGTCGCCGACGGTGACGGTGAGGCGGTCGGCGAGACCGTTCGCTGCGGCGTTGAGCCGCGCGGCGGCCGCGGCGACGGGGTCGAGGTCCACCGCGGTGGCGTGCCGCGCGCCGGCGAGCAGGGCGGCCAGCGCGACCAGCCCGGAGCCGGTGGCAAGGTCGAGCACCGTGCGGCCCTCCACCTCCGCGGGGGTGTCCAGCAGGTGCCGCGCCACCGCCTGCCCGCCGGCCCAGGCGAACGCCCAGAACGGCGGGTCCACCCCCTGCGCCCCCAGCTCGGCCTCGGTCAGCTCCCAGATCCTGGTCATCTCGTCGGCGAGGTGCAGCCGCAGCTCGGGCACCCGCGGCGGCGCCTGCAGCCGGGTGGCGGAGGCGATGAACGCCGCCCAGCCGGCGGCGGCCACCTACCGGCGGCGGAGCAGGGTGGAGCAGAGGGTGAGTCCCGGGCCGAAGGCCATCGCCACGCACCACTCGCCCGGCTCGGCCGCGAGCCGGGCGAGCACCAGCAGGACCGTCGAGCTGGAGCAGTTGCCGCAAGTGTCGAGCACGGCGTACGACGCGGCGAGCTGTCCCTCGTCGAGGTCCAGGGACTCCCCCACCACCTCCACGATCCGCCGGCCGCCGGGGTGCACCGCCCAATGCGCCACGTCCTCGGGCACCAGCCCGTGGCGCCCGAGCAGCGCCTCCACGGCAGGCCGGGCGTGCCGCGCCAGCGCGCCCGGCACCTCCGGTGACAGCCCCATCCGGAAGCCCAGGTCGGTGACGTCCCAGGTCATGAACGACGCGGTCGTCGGGTCGGTGACCGCGCTGGAGTCGACCACCTCCCACCCTGCCGGCGCGCCGGGCTGGACGACGAGAGCGGCTGCGGCGTCGGAGAACAGGGCGTGCGCCACGACCTGCTGCAGGTCGTGGGTCGGGGGCTGGGCGTGCAGCGAGGTGAGCTCGACGCAGAGCAGCACCGCCGGCCGCTGCCGGGCGACGACGAAGTCGCTGACGGCGCCGAGGCCCGGCAATGCGGCGTAGCACCCCATGTGGCCGATGTGCAGCCGCTGCACGTCGTCGCGCATCCCCAGGTCGGCCGCGAGTCGGATGTCGAGCCCCGGCGTGCCGTAGCCGGTGCAGGAGACGACGGCGAACAGCCCAACCTCGCCGGGGTCGAGCTCCGCGGCGTCCAGCGCGGTCGCCACCGCCTCCTTGCCCAGCGGCATCGCCTCGGTCATGAAGCGGTCCATCCTCGCGCCGGTGCCCCAGGCGGAGACGTCCTCGATCCGCGGGTCGACGACCCCTCGACGGGTGGTGATGCCGCTGGCCAGCCAGATCCGCTCGGCCACCCGTCGCGCGTCCCCGCTGTGCGCGGCGAAGTGGTCGGCCCACAGGCCGGCCTGGTCGAGCACCCCGGGCAGGGCCGACCCGGCCCCCGTCACCACAGCTGCATTCACGCGACCTCCTCCTGGTCCGGCCCGCCCACCACCATCTTGTGCCCCACCCCACTGAACAGCGCCGCCGTGCCAGGCATCCGCAGCAGCCGCACGGGCCGGCCGCGGTCGGCCAGCCACCGGAGGTACCCCAGCGGTGAGGGCACCAGCCCCCGCAGCGACAGCGTCACGTGGTGCGCGGCGAAGGCCCGGCGCAGCCGCCCCCTGTCCACGAACAGCGCCGGGTCGTGCAGGCGCGGCGGCGGCCCGCCGGGCACCCGCTCGGCGAGCGTGACGGCGGTGAACCGGCCCCACCGGGTGGCGGCGATGGTGTCGACCACGACGGTCCCGCCAGGGGCCAGCACGCGGCAGGCCTCGGCGACGACGCCCTCGAGGTCGGCGACGTGCTCGAGCACCTCGCCGGCCAGCACCACGTCGGCACCGCCGCCAGCCAGGGGGAGCGCCGTGGCGTCGCCCCGGACCGCCGCGACGCCGTGGTCGCTGGCCGAGCGGGTCGCCCCCTCGCCGAGGTCCACGCCGACGTGGGCATAACCCAGCCGGCGGGCATGCGGGGCGAAAAGACCTCCCCCGCAGGCGATGTCGACGAGGACGGCGCCTTGCCGGCGCGGCGGCGGGATCAGCTCCGCCCGCGAGGCGGCCAGCCAGTGCAGCATCGCGAACTCGCCCGCCGGGTCCCACCAGGAGCCGGCCAGGTCGTCGTACTGCCCGGGGTCGTTGCGCGCTCGCACGGGTGCCCCTCTCCTCACCTGCCAGCCTGGCACACGTGCGCGCCCGGCAGACCACCCAGCAGACGGCCCAGCAGACGGCCCAGCAGACGGCTGTGCTCCGCGGGCTCGGCCGGGGGCTGGGCCGCGCCTGCCACCCGGAGCCGTGCGCCGCCGTCACCCTGGTGGCCGCGCTGCTCGCCGTCGGCAGCGGGCGTGACGCGGGCGGCGTGGTCGCCGTCGCGTTGGCCGTCGGCGTCGGGCAGCTGTCGATCGGGTGGGCCAACGACGCCGTCGACGCCGACCGCGACCGGGCCGTCGGGCGGACGGGCAAGCCGGTCGTCGCCGGCCTGGTCTCCCGCCGCACCGTCGCCGCCGCGGCGGGCACGGCGCTGCTGACCGACGTGCCACTGTCGCTGCTGTCCGGCTGGCGCGCCGGCCTCGTGCACCTGACCGCGGTCGGGCTCGCCTGGGGATACGACCTGCGGTGGAAGCAGACCAGGGCGAGCATCGGTGCGTACGCCGGGGCCTTCGGCCTGCTCCCGGCGTTCGTGACCCTGGGCCTGCCCGGCCACCCCTGGCCGCGCTGGTGGGTGCTCGCCACCGGTGCGCTGCTGGGCTGCGGCGCCCACCTGGCCAACGCGCTGCCCGACCTCGACGACGACCTGCGCCTCGGCGTGCTCGGCCTGCCGCAACGACTGGGGGCCGCTCGGACCCGCGCGGGGGCCGCCCTGCTGCTGCTCGCGGCGTCCGCCGTCCTGGTGCTCGGCCCGGGCGACGCCGGGCTGGCCGGCACGGTGGCGCTCGCCGTCGCCACCGGCCTGGTCGCCGGCGGTCTGGTGGCCGGGCGGCGACCGGGCTCACCGGCGGCGTTCCGGGTGGCAATCGTGCTCGCGGTCCTCGACGTCGGCCTGCTCCTCGCCCGCGGCAGCGCGCTGACCTGACTCCCCAGGGGTCGGTAACCTGCCGGGCGTGACCCAGCGCCCCCCCGTCCGCCGTGCCGCTGTCCTGCTAGCGGGCATCGCGCTGGTGGGCACGGGAGCGGCCGGCTGCGGGGCCAACCGCTACAGCCAGACCTACCGGGAGCAGGCGTCGATCGACCCGACGAACGCCGACTTCGGGCCCATCCAGCTGCGCAACGCCGCGCTGGTCGCCGCGGCGGACAAAGGCCAGGACGTCCTCATGCAGTTCAGCCTCTACGGTCGCCAGGCAGCCACCGCCGACACGCTGCGCCAGATCACCATCCCGGAGCTGTCGTCCCAGCCGCTGCAGCTGCTCACGGTCGCGGGAGGCCGGGCCACCCCGGTGCAGCAGATCGCCATCCCCAGCACCACCACGCCGGGCCCGTCGACCTACGCCGCGCTGGTCAGTGGGATCACCTCCGCCGTGCGTCCCGCGACGTATGTCAAGGCGGTCTTCGCCTTCTCCGCCGCCGGCGTCCAGGCGCCGCTGGACATCCCGGTGCTCAGGCCCGGAGAGGTGGGCAGCCCCACCACGATCCCGACCGTGGTGCCCGATGTGCCGCTGCCCCAGCCGAGCGCCGGCGCGGCCGGGGTCGCGACCCCACGCGGCGCCAACCCCGGCACCATCCCTGGCGCCGCCTCGATCAACCCCACCGCCAGCACGCCCTGACCCAGCGTCCCGGCCTCGCAGTGTCGAAGCGTCGCCGTGTCGGAGCCGGCACCTAGCGTGCGGGGCATGGCCACCCGCGCGCCCGCCCGCCCGACGTTCCGCTGCGGGGAGTGCGCCGCCGAGAGTGTGAAGTGGCAGGGCCGCTGCCCCGGCTGCCAGGCGTGGAGCAGCCTGGTCGAGGTCTCGGCCCCGACCCGGGCGAGCGGTCTGAAGGCCGGGCTGACCGCCACCGCTGTGACGACGCCGGCCCGCCCCGTCGGCCGGGTGGACCTGGCCGCCGCCCGGCACGTCCCCACCGGCATCGGCGAGCTGGACCGGGTGCTCGGCGGTGGCCTGGTGCCCGGGTCGGTGGTGCTGCTCGCCGGCGAGCCGGGGGTCGGCAAGTCCACCCTGCTCCTGGAGGTTGCGGCGGCGTCGGCCCGGGCCGGCCGGCGCTCGCTGGTGGTCACCGGGGAGGAGTCCACCGCGCAGGTGCGGCTGCGCGCCGAGCGCACCGGCGCGTTGCACGACGACCTCTGGCTGGCAGCGGAGACCGATCTCGGCGCGGTGCTCGGCCACCTCGACGCGGTGGCACCAGCGCTGCTGATCGTCGACAGCGTCCAGACGATCAGCAGCGGCGCCGTGGAGGGCAGCGCCGGCGGGGTCACCCAGGTGCGTGAGGTGGCGGCCGCGCTGACCAGGGTGGCCAAGGAGCGCGGCATCGCGACGGTGCTCGTCGGCCACGTCACCAAGGACGGCGGCCTCGCCGGGCCCCGCGCGCTCGAGCACCTGGTCGACGTCGTGCTGCACGCGGAGGGCGAGCGGCACTCCACGTTGCGGATGGTGCGCGCGGTGAAGAACCGCTACGGCGCGGCCGACGAGGTGGGCTGCTTCGAGCAGACCGACACCGGCCTGGTCGAGGTGCCGGACCCGAGCGGGCTGTTCCTGTCGCGGCGGGATCCTGCCGCCGACGGCACCTGCGTCACCGTCGCGGTCGAGGGCCGGCGCTGTCTGGTCACCGAGGTGCAGGCGCTGACGGCCACCAAGCCGGCCGAGGCCGTCCCGGCCCGCCGCGGGGTGAGTGGCCTCGACCCGCAGCGGGTGGGGATGCTGCTCGCGGTGCTGTCCCGTCACGGCGGCCCGGCGCTGGCCGGCGTCAGCTCCCACGACGTGTTCGCCGCCACGGTCGGTGGCAGCCGCGTCACCGAGCCCGCCGCCGACCTCGCCGTGTGCCTGGCGATCGCGGGCGCGCACACGCTCGGCGCCTTCTCCTCCCGGCTGGTCGCGATCGGCGAGGTGGGGCTGACCGGCGAGCTGCGCCGCGTCCCCGGCCTCGGCCGCCGGCTGGCCGAGGCCGCCCGGCTCGGCTTCACCACGGCGCTGGTGCCGCCCGACCCCGGGCCGGCGCCACCCGGGCTCACCCTGGTCGAGGTGCCGGACCTGGCGAGGGCGATGGCGGCCGCCGGCAGGTCCGCGCCGCGCGGGGCGACCCAGGCCGGCCGGGGCGGCTTCTAGACTCCCGCCGTGCCCACCAGTCCCGGCGACGAGGCGCTGCGCGACACGTTGCGCGTCCTCGCCCCCGGCACCGGCCTGCGCGACGGCCTGGAGCGGGTGCTGCGCGGCCACACCGGCGCGCTCATCGTGCTGGGTTACGACGGTGCCGTCGACGCGCTCTGCTCGGGCGGCTTCAGCCTGGACGCGGAGTTCTCGGCCACCCGGCTGCGCGAGCTGTGCAAGATGGACGGCGCAGTGGTGCTCTCCGACGACCTCACCCGCATCCTGCGGGCCGGCGTGCACCTGATGCCGGACCCCGCGCTCCCCACCGGCGAGACCGGCACCCGGCACCGCACCGCCGAGCGGGTCGCCCGCCAGACGGGGTATCCGGTGGTCAGCGTGAGCCAGTCCATGTCGATCATCGGGCTCTACGTCGACGGCCGGCGCTACGTCCTGGACGACAGCACCACGATCCTGTCCCGCGCCAACCAGGCGCTGGCCACGCTGGAGCGGTACAAGATGCGCCTCGACGAGGTCGCCGGCACCTTGTCCGCGCTGGAGATCGAGGATCTGGTCACGGTCCGGGACGCGGCAGCGGTCAGCCAGCGGCTGGAGATGGTGCGCCGGATCGCCAGCGAGATCGACGGCTACGTCGTGGAGCTCGGCACGGACGGCCGGCTGCTCTCGCTGCAGCTGGAGGAGCTGATGGCCGGCGTCGACGCCGAGCGGGAGCTGGTCGTGCAGGACTACCTGCCCACCGGCCGCCGCACCGCCGACGACGCGCTGTTCGACCTCGATGCGCTGCCCAGCCTGGACCTGCTGGACCTGCAGGGCGTGGCGCGCTGCTATGGCTTCGCCGGCGGAGCCGACACGTTGGACACCACCGTCAGCCCGCGGGGATACCGGCTGCTGGCCAAGGTCCCCCGGCTGCCGCGCGCGGTGGTGGACCGGCTGGTGGACCACTTCGGCAGCCTGCAGAAGCTGCTGGGAGCCGGCATCGACGACCTGCAGGTCGTCGACGGCGTGGGCGAGAGCCGGGCCCGCACCGTCCGCGAGGGCCTGTCCCGGCTGGCCGAGTCCAGCATCCTGGAGCGCTACGTCTGACCTCTGCACTCCGCGGGTCGGGTGTCAGCCCAGGGTGAAGGTGCCGCCCTCCACCGGGGGCACGCCGGTGAGCGCTCCACGCACGGTGTAGGTCCCGTTGTCCACGCCCCCCGGCGCGGTGCTCGGGCAGCCGCCGGAGCTGCGCGAGCGGGGCCACGCCAGCGTCACGACGTAGGGCTTGCGGGGGGTCAGGGTGCGGACCTGCGGCGACGGACTGGCGCAGTCGGCGCTGGACCAGACGCGCAGCACCCCGCGGTAGACGGTGACCGACTGCTGCGCGGGCCCGACGTCGCGCGTGCACGGTGCCGATCCGTTGTTGACCACCGAGACGGTCAGCTGGGGCAGCGGCCCGCCAGTGAGGTAGGACTTCGCCCCGACCCTGGCCGTGACCGACAGCTGGCCGGTCTCGCACGCGGCGGGGGTCGCCGACGCGCTCGGCCGCGACGCCGACGGGGAGCTCGCGGACGCACCGCCTGCCGCCTTCTGCTTCACCGGGCTGCCCCCGCCGCCGAGACAGCTCGCCAGCAGCACCAGCAGCAGCAGCGGGCCGCCCACGACCACGATCCGCCGAATCCAGTAGATCCGCGGCGCCAGCGGTCCCACGGGGTGCAGCAGCGCGCCGGGGTCCACGGCGGGGAGCCTAGCCAGGCCACAACTAGGGTCGAGCCGGTGACGGGCGGTCTGCTGGCCGACGTCGGGCGGTGGTACGACGGGGCGGCTCGAGACCTGCCGTGGCGCCGGCCGGGGGTCCCGGCGTACGCCGTCCTGGTCTCGGAGGTGATGCTCCAGCAGACCCCGGTGGTGCGGGTGCTCCCCGTGTGGGAGGCCTGGGTGGCGCGCTGGCCCGATTGCGCCATGCTGGCCGCGGCCGCCACCGGCGAGGCGGTCCGCGCCTGGGGGCGGCTGGGCTATCCCCGCCGGGCGCTGCGCCTGCACGCCGCGGCCACCGCCTGCGTGCACCGACACGGCGGCGAGGTGCCCGCCGGCGTCGCCGAGTTGGAGGCGTTGCCCGGCGTGGGGGCCTACACGGCGCGGGCGGTGGCGGCCTTCGGCTTCGGCGCCCGGGTGCCGGTCGTGGACGTGAACGTCCGGCGGGTCGTCGCCCGCGCCGTCGAGGGCCGGGCCGAGGGGCCGCCGGCCGTCGCGCGTCGCGATCTCGCGCTCGTCGAGGCACTGCTGCCAGCCGAGGGGGCACCGCGGGCCTCAGTGGCGCTGATGGAGCTCGGGGCGCTGGTCTGCACCGCCCGGTCGCCCCGGTGCACCGCCTGCCCGATCGCTGGCCGCTGTGCCTGGCGGCTGGCCGGGTCCCCACCCCGACCGGGGCCGGCGCGGCGGGCCCAGGGCTGGGCCGGCACCGACCGACAGGTCCGCGGGCGGCTGCTCGCGGTGCTGCGCGACGCCCCGGGGGCGGTCCCGGCCGGCACGCTGGCGGCCGGCTGGGACGAGCCGGTCCAGCGCGCCCGGGCCCTGGCCGGCCTGATCGCCGACGGCCTCATCGATCCACGGCCGGACGGCAGCTTCGCCCTCCCGTCCTGAGCCGCCCCGCCCGACGCCGACAGGCCGACAGGCGGCCCCCCTGCTGGGGGACCGCCTGTCGGACGTGCCGGGTGCTACTTGGCCAGGTCGACCGGGGGACTGTCCGGCACCTCGAGGCTGGGCTTGAGCTCGCCGCGGAAGGTGAACCGCTGCTGCCCCTCCTTCTCCGGGTCGTCCTCGACGTCGACGACGACGATCTCGCCGGCCTTGAGGGTCCCGTAGAGGATCCGCTCGGACAGCGAGTCCTCGATCTCGCGCTGGATGGTGCGGCGCAGCGGCCGCGCCCCCAGCACAGGGTCGTAACCGCGGGTGGCGAGCAGCTGCTTGGCCGCCGGCGTCAGCTCCAGGCCCATGTCCTTGTTCTTCAGCTGCGTGTCGACGCGGTTGAGCATGAGGTCGACGATCTGGATGATCTCCAGCTCGGTGAGCTGGTGGAAGACGACGATGTCGTCGATGCGGTTGAGGAACTCCGGCCGGAAGTGCTGCTTGAGCTCCTCGTTGACCTTGGTCTTCATCCGCTCGTAGGAGCCGGCGGCGTCGTTGTCCTTGGCGAACCCCAGGTTGAAGCCCTTGCTGATGTCCCGGGTCCCGAGGTTCGTCGTCATGATCAGGACAGTGTTCTTGAAGTCCACCGTGCGGCCCTGGGAGTCGGTCAGCCGACCGTCCTCCAGGATCTGCAGCAACGTGTTGAACACGTCCGGGTGGGCCTTCTCCACCTCGTCGAACAGGACCACGGAGAACGGCTTGCGGCGCACCTTCTCGGTGAGCTGCCCACCCTCCTCGTAGCCGACGTAGCCGGGGGGCGAGCCCACCAGCCGCGACACCGTGTGCTTCTCCATGAACTCGCTCATGTCGAGCTGGATCAGCGAGTCCTCGTCGCCGAACAGGAACTCGGCGAGCGTCTTGGACAGCTCGGTCTTGCCGACGCCCGATGGCCCGGCGAAGATGAACGACCCGCCGGGGCGCTTGGGGTCCTTGAGGCCGGCACGGGTACGCCGGATGGCCTGGCTGACCGCCTTGATGGCCGGCTGCTGGCCGATGACCCGGCGGTGCAGCTCGTCCTCCATGCGCAGCAGGCGGGCCGTCTCCTCCTCGGTCAGCTTGAAGACGGGGATGCCCGTCCAGATCGCCAGCACCTCGGCGATCTGCTCGTCGTCGACCTCGGCGACGACGTCCATGTCGCCGGCCTTCCACTCCTTCTCGCGCTGCGCCTTGTCCGCGAGCAGGTGCTTCTCGGTGTCGCGCAGCGAGGCGGCCTTCTCGAAGTCCTGCGCGTCGATCGCGGACTCCTTGTCCCGGCGCACGGTCGCGATCTTCTCGTCGTACTCGCGCAGGTCCGGCGGCGCCGTCATCCGGCGGATGCGCATCCGCGAGCCGGCCTCGTCGATGAGGTCGATCGCCTTGTCGGGCAGGAAGCGGTCGCTGATGTAGCGGTCCGCCAGCGTCGCGGCGGCCACCAGCGCGCCGTCGGTGATCGACACCCGGTGGTGCGCCTCATAGCGGTCGCGCAGACCCTTGAGGATCTCGATGGTGTGCGCCAGGCTCGGCTCGCCGACCTGGATCGGCTGGAAGCGGCGCTCCAGCGCGGCGTCCTTCTCCAGGTGCTTGCGGTATTCGTCCAAGGTGGTCGCACCGATGGTCTGCAGCTCGCCCCTGGCCAGCATCGGCTTGAGGATCGACGCGGCATCGATCGCGCCCTCGGCGGCGCCCGCGCCGACCAGCGTGTGCAGCTCGTCGATGAACAGGATGATGTCGCCGCGGGTGCGGATCTCCTTGAGCACCTTCTTCAGGCGCTCCTCGAAGTCGCCGCGATAGCGACTGCCGGCGACCAGCGCGCCGAGGTCGAGGGTGTAGAGCTGCTTGTCCTTGAGCGTCTCGGGCACCTCGCCCTTGATGATCGCCTGGGCCAGCCCCTCCACCACGGCCGTCTTGCCGACGCCCGGCTCCCCGATCAGCACCGGGTTGTTCTTCGTACGCCGGGAGAGCACCTGCATCACCCGCTCGATCTCCTTCTCGCGCCCGATGACCGGGTCGAGCTTGGACTCGCGGGCGGCCTGGGTGAGGTTGCGGCCGAACTGGTCGAGCACCAGCGACGTGCTGGGGGTGCCCTCCGAGGGACCGGAGCCGGCGGTGGCCGGGTCCTTGCCCTGATAGCCGGACAGCAGCTGGATGACCTGCTGGCGGACCCGGTTGAGGTCGGCGCCGAGCTTCACCAGCACCTGGGCGGCGACGCCCTCACCCTCGCGGATGAGGCCGAGCAGGATGTGCTCGGTCCCGATGTAGTTGTGACCGAGCTGCAGCGCCTCGCGCAGCGACAGCTCGAGCACCTTCTTGGCCCGCGGTGTGAAGGGGATGTGACCGCTCGGGGCCTGCTGGCCCTGACCGATGATCTCCTCCACCTGAGAGCGCACGCCCTCCAGGGAGATCCCCAGGGACTCCAGCGCCTTTGCGGCGACGCCCTCACCCTCGTGGATCAGGCCGAGCAGGATGTGCTCGGTCCCGATGTAGTTGTGGTTGAGCATCCTGGCCTCTTCCTGGGCCAGGACGACGACGCGCCGCGCGCGGTCGGTAAAGCGTTCGAACATGGGCGCTCCTCACGGTCCCTCGCCGGCAGCCGACTCGGGTGGTCATCGTATCCCCGGGCCCCGGGCTGAACCCGGGCGGAGGGACTGCTGGCTGCCACAACGGCCCGCCGACGCGGAGGATTCCGGCGTCGGCGGGCCGCCGGCTTCGCGGACAGCGGAACGCCGTGCACCCGTTCAGTGGCCAATCAGCGCTCGATCAGTGGGCCGCTTCGTACTTGTCGACGATGTCCGCGGCGATCCGGCCGCGCTCGTTGACGGGCAGGCCCTGGTCGCGGGCCCAGGCCCGGATGTCGGCGGTGCGACCCGCCGGCGCGGCGGTGGCGCGGGCCTTGGCGGGGGCTGGTGACGCCTTGCGCGAGATCCCCCCGCGGGACGCCTTGCGCGCATGCCCGACGTAGCTGGCGAACAGCTCGCGCAGCGCGACGGCATTCTCGTCGTTGAGGTCGATCTCATACGCGACGCCGTCGACGGCGAAGGGGATGGTCTCGCTCGCATCACCTCCGTCGATGTCGTCGGTGAGCTCGGTGAGCGTGCGGGTGACTTTCGCCATGGGGGGTCCTGTGCCTTCTCGTCGATCGACAATTACCACCGCTATCTGACCACCCAGGAAAACAGAAGGCAAATCGGCGCGCGGCGAGGGGTGCGCGCCGTGCGCCGAATTGTGCCTGATGACGTCGTCGTGACGACCGCGTGACGTCGGCATGTCTTGCGGCGCTGGGGCAGGAGACCGAGGGCGGGCGGCGAACACACACGCCGTGACCCCATCGCCCCGTCGTGTCCTGTCCCCCCGCTCCGGTGCCGCCGTGGTGGCACTGCTGGTCGCCGGCGGGCTGCTCAGCGCCACCGGCGGGACGGCTGCCGCCGCCCCTATCGGCGGCTCGCCGCCGATGCCGCCGGCCCCCGTCTTCGGCAGTCCCACGGTGGTCGACAACTATCGGCCGGGGTTCGAGCCGGACGTGGCGGTGGACAAGTCCCCGAGCGGCGGCGGCAAGACGATCTACACCTCGACGCCCTTCGGGTTCTCCACCACGCAGTCCTTCATCGAGCGCAGCGACGACGGCGCGGCGAGCTTCCACAACGTGGCCGGCAACGTGTCGGGCAAGCCGCTGACCGGCCCCGGTGGCGGGGACACCGAGGCGCAGGTCGACCCGGTCAGCGGCTCGCTGTTCTTCTCCGACCTGCAGGGGCTCACCAACTTCTCCAACTCGCGCTCGGACGACAAGGGCGCGAACTTCACCAGCTCGACCGCCTCGGTCGCCGGGACCGGCGTGGACCGGCAGTGGATCGGGCTGGACACCAACGGCGGCACGACCGCCGTCGGCACCGGCGCCGCCGCGGGCCGCTCCTACTTCGACTACGACAACGTCGCGCAGGATCTGGGCACCAGATCCAACCAGCTCGTCATCAACCAGTCGGTCGACGGCGTGCAGTACGGCTCCACCTGCCCCGGCGGCGCCGCCTGCTCCGGCCCGGCGACGCCGATCAGCCCCGACGAGGGCCTGCCCGGCAACCTCATCGTCGACAACACCGCGAGCAGCCACCGGCACAGCGTCTACGCGGCCCACACCAACAGCGCGCAGACCGGCATCAACGTCAGCATCTGCCGCGGCGCCGCGACGGGCGTGCCGGTCAACGCGGCGGCTGCCGCCGACTACTGCACGGACCCCAACGCGACGGCCCCGAACTCGGCCGGCTCGCTGGTCTCCACCCACTGGCACGAGGTGAACGTCGATCCCGTGAGCACCAGCCAGATCGACAAGGCCTTCAACGTCATCGCCATCGACACCGCCGGCAACCTCTACATGACGTGGGCGTCGGCTCCGATCGACCCCTCTGGCAAGGTCCAGGGCCAGCTGGCCCCGGCGCAGATCTACCTGTCGGTCTCCACGGACGGCGGCGAGAGCTGGTCGCCCCGCACGCAGGTCAACGCGCCCGCCCAGGCGACGAACATCTTCCCCTGGATCAGCGCCGGCGACCCCGGCCACGTCGACATCGCCTGGTACGGCAGCCAGCAGACCACCGGCACGGTGCCGTTTGATTCGGACTCGCTGAACACGGGTCTGTGGGACGTCTACCTGGCGCAGTCGATGGACGCGCTGGGCGGCGCCCCGACCTTCGGGCGGACCACCGTCAGCGACCACCACGTGAAATACGGCAACATCTCCACGGGCGGTCTCGGTGGATCCGCGGACCGCAGCCTCGGTGACTACATGCAGGTCCAGACCGGGGTCAACGGTGAGGCCGTCGTCTCCTACGTGGACGACACCTCCACCGGGCGCAACCAGGACATCAGCGGAGGCACCGGCCAGACGCCCGCGGAAGCGGCCGGACCGACCATGATCGCCCGTCAGATCGGCGGCATGAGCCTCTACACCAGCCAGGGCGCGCTCGGAGCTGGGACGGCGGCCACCGGGTCCGTCACCGACCCGTCGGGCGACGCCTTCGCCACGAGCGGTGGCCAGACGATCGCCGGCTCCGCCGCCGAGGACCTCTCCGGCGTCAGGGTTTCCCAGCCGGACTCGACCCACCTGATGTTCACCATGAGCACCAAGGACCACAACCTGGCCGCCGACTTGGCAGCTCCCCCGGCCGTCTCCGCGGTGGCGGGCACGACCTCGGTCTATCTCATCCGCTGGGCGGAGCGCTACGAGCCGACGAGGCTCGACGGCGCCATCCGCTACGTCGGGATGCAGTCCACCGCCGGCGGCACCCCGAGCTTCTACACCGGGACGACGACCTGCATCGCCACCACCCGGTGCAAGTTCTTCAGCTACCCGGCGACGACGACCGTGCCCGGCTCGATCAGCAACGACACCATCACCTGGACGGTGCCGCTGTCGGACCTCGGCAGCCCAGCGGCCGGCGCCAGCCTCTACTCCGTCACCGGCTCGAACGCCTCCCAGCCGGAGCCGAGCACCCCGATGACGCAGACCCTCCCAACGGGCGGGGACGTGGCCAACACGCAGCTGCCGGTGGTGCTCGACGCCGCGCCGTCGTTCTCCTACACCCTGACCGACGGCCCTGCGGCGGCGATGCCCGAGGTCGCGGCACCGGTGCTGTTCCTGCTGATCGCCGGCGTGGTCGGCGTTCCGGTGATCCGGCGCCGCCGCCGGCGTACGGCCAGGGACTGAGCCGGGGGGAGACCTGGCTCAGCCGGCGGGCCGCACCGTAGGGAAGAGCACGACGTCCCGGATCGACCGCAGCCCGGTGAGCACCATGACCAACCGGTCGACGCCCATCCCCATCCCACCGGTCGGCGGCATGCCGGTCTCCAGCGCCTGCAGGAAGTCCCCGTCCAGCTGCATCGCCTCCGGGTCGCCGCCGGCGGCGCGCAGGCTCTGCTCGGTGAGCCGCCTGCGCTGCTCCACCGGGTCGACCAGCTCGGAATAGGCGGTGGCGAGCTCGCGGCCGCCGACGATGAGGTCCCAGCTCTCCGTCAGCCGCGGATCGTCGCGGTGCTGGCGGGTCAGCGGGCGCACCTCGACGGGGTAGTCCCGCACGAACGTCGGGGCCACCAACGACGCCTCCACCAGCTGCTCGAAGAGCTCGACGACGATCTCCGCCGGCCCCCACCCGGGCTGCAACGCGACGCCGTGCACCTCGGCATGCGCCCGGAGCGCGCGCAGGTCGGTGTCCGGGGTGACCGGCGCGCCGACCGCCTCGCCCACGAGGCCGTGCAGGGTGGCGTGCCGCCACGGCTCGGCGAGGTCGACCTCCGCGCGGCTGCCGTCGGGGAGGTCGGGGCCGAGCGGCACCACCGTGCTGCCGAGCGCCCGCGCCGCCTCCACCACCCACTCGCGGGTCTGGGTGGCCATCGTGTCGTAGTCGCCGTAGGCCTGGTAGGCCTCCAGCATCGTGAACTCGGGGTTGTGCGAGCTGTCGACGCCCTCGTTGCGGAAGTTCTTGCCCAGCTCGAAGACCTTCTCGATGCCGCCGACGACCAGCCGCTTGAGATAGAGCTCGAGCGAGATCCGCAGGTAGAGCTCGATGTCCAGGGCGTTCATGTGGGTGCTGAACGGCCGGGCCGCCGCGCCGCCGTGCAGCGGCTGCAGCACCGGCGTCTCCACCTCGACGTAATCCCTGCGGTGCAGGCTCTCCCGCAGGCTGTGAACCACCGTGCTGCGGGCCTGCAGCGCCGCCCTGGCCTCCGGGCGCACGATCAGGTCGACGCTGCGGTTGCGCACCCGCGCCTCGGGGTCGGTCAGGCCGTGGTGCTTGTCGGGCAGCGGCCGCAGCGCCTTTGACGTCAGCTCCCAGGAGGTGGCGAAGACGGAGAGCTCGCCGCGGCGGGTGGTGCCCACCTCGCCGGTCACGCCGACGTGGTCGCCGGTGTCCACCTCGGCGAACCACCGCTCCATCGGCTCCGGCCCCAGCCGGTCCAGCTGGAGCACCACCTGCAACGTGGCGCCGCCCTCGGACAGGGTGGCGAAGGCGATCCCGCCCTGCCCGCGCTTGAGCACGACCCGCCCGGTGACGCCGACGACGGTGCCGGTGAAGGTGTCGGGAGGCAGGTGCGGACCGAGGACCCGGACCTGGGCGTACGACGAGGTGCGCGGGTACCCCACCGGGTAGGGGTCCCGTCCCTGCGCGAGCACGCTGGAGCGCTTGTCCCGGCGTACCAGCTCCTGCTCGGACAGCTCGCTGTCGGCGGTCACTGGTTGCGCTCGAAGACCAGGCGCAGGCCGATCAGCGTGAGCTCGGGCTCATGGTGGGTAATGGTGCGTGACTCCTCCAGCACCAGCGGCGCGAGGCCCCCGGTGGCGACGACGGCGGTGGGCGGGCCGATCTCGCCGATGATCCGGTCGACGATGCCGTCGACCTGGCTGGCGAAGCCGTAGAGCATGCCGCTCTGCAGCGCCTCCACCGTGCTCTTGCCGATGACGCTGCGCGGGCGCGCCAGCTCCACCTTGAGCAGCCGCGCGGCGCGGGACGCGAGCGCCTCCATGCTGACGTCGATCCCGGGGGCGAGCACCCCGCCGAGGAACTCCCCCTTCGGCCCGACCACGTCGAAGTTGGTGCTGGTACCGAAGTCGACGACGACCGAGGGGCCGCCGAACAGGGTGTACGCCGCGAGCGTGTTGACGATCCGGTCGGCGCCGAGCTCCCTGGGGTTGTCGTAGTGCAGCTGGACGCCGGTCTTCACGCCCGGCTCGACGATGACCGCCGGCACCCCGGCGTACTGCTTGCTGAAGACCGTGCGCAGCTCGTGCTGCACGGCGGGCACCGTGGAGCAGGCGGCGATGCCGGTGATGTCGTGGCCGGCGAGCAGCCCGCGGTAGAGCAGGCCGAGCTCGTCGCCGGTTGCCCGCGCGTCGGTCTTGACCCGCCAGGAGTCGACCAGCCGGTCGGCGTCGAAGACCCCGAGGACGGTGTTGGTGTTGCCGACGTCGACCGCGAGCAGCATCAGCGCAGGTCCAGGCCGATGTCGAGCACGGGCGCGCTGTGCGTGAGCGCCCCGACGGCCACGAAGTCCACGCCCGTGCGGGCGGTCTGCTCGGCGTCGTCCAGGGTGAGGCCGCCACTGGCCTCCGACAGCACGCCGCGCTCGCGGCAGGCGCGGGCGGCGACGGTCAGATCGGCCGGCGACATGTTGTCCAGCAGCACCAGGTCCGCGCCGGCCGCGAGGGCGTCGTGCACCTGTGCGATGGTGTCGCACTCGACCTCGACCGGCAGCTGGGGCCAGGTCTCGCGGACCGCCCAAAAGGCCTGCGCCACGCCACCGGCCGCCGCCACGTGGTTGTCCTTGACCAGGGCGGCGTCCGACAGCGACATCCGGTGGTTGACGCCGCCGCCGCACCGCACGGCGTACTTCTCCAGCGCCCGCAGCCCCGGCGTCGTCTTGCGGGTGTCGCGGACCCGGGTGCCGGTGCCCGCGCGGGCCAGGGCGTCGGCCCAGCGGCGGGTCTCGGTGGCGACCCCGGACAGATGGCAGAGCAGGTTGAGCATCGTGCGCTCGGCGGTGAGCAGGCCGCGCACGAGGCCGGTGACGGCGAGCACGCTCTCGCCGGGCTGCACCCGCGCGCCGTCGCTGCCGATGCGTTCGACCGCGAAGTCCCCCTCGGTCGCGACGTCGAGCACGGCGAGGGCGACGGGCAGCCCGGCGAGCACCCCGGCCTGCCGCGGGCGGGCCTCCGCCGTGCCCTCCAGGTCGAAGGGCACCGTCGCCACGCTGGTCACGTCGACCCCGCCGTCGAGGTCCTCCTCCAGCGCAGCGCGGGCCACCTTGAAGACCGGGACCGGGTCAAGACCCACGCCCAGCAGGCGCTCCGCCACGTCGTCCCGCACCCGGCAAACGTAGTGCCGCCCCGGCGGAGCTCGACCGCAGCCGGCAGGCGGTGGCTCCGTCAGACCGCCAGCACCGAGGGCGCCGCTGCCCCCGCCCGGCGGAGCCGGTGCAGGTCGTCCGGGTCGCTCGTGACCACCACGGCCGCCCGCTCCGCCGCGATGACCGCCACGCCCGCGTCGACCACGTCCGCCGTTCCGGCTGCTGCCAGCAGGCGGCCGGCGGTCCGGCCCAGTGTCGGCCCGTAGGCGACTTCCTCGCCGCCGGCGAGCGCCCTGGAGACGTTGGCCTGGCGCGCGCCGTCCCGCCAGACCTGGGCCACCACCGGAGCCAGCACCAGGATCTCCTCGTCCTCGGCCAGGGCCGCCGCCAGGAGTGCCCGCACGTCGCGTCGACGCCGGTCGAGCGCGACGAGCGCGCCAGCGTCCAGCACCAACGTCACGGCTCCTCGCGGGCGCGGGCCAGCCGGTCATGGGCCCGTTCGAGCTCGTCCAGGGCGAATGGCTCGGTCTCGGCCTCGTAGGACGCCAGCGCGGCTGCCAGCGCGTCTCGGCGCAGTTGGCGGCCCACCGCGCGCTGCACGTAGCCGCTGAGGCCGCGCGCCCCAACCTCGGCCCGCAGCTGCCGCAACAGCTCGGGCGGCATGCTCACGGTCACCCGCGTCGGAGCTGTCATACAGCGAGTATGAGACGGCGACACCCGATCTCGGTGCTGCGGCCTCCCCTGGAGCTGGTCCGCAGCTATACATGGGGGCCGTGGGAGGTGAGCTGACCGTCGATGCCATCGCCAATCCGATCCTCAACCGCCCCTACGACGCTCCGTCCCGATGGTTCGAGATCGGTCCGAAGGGGCCGACGGGGATCATCCGGGACGGTCGACGTCCCAGCGGGTCGCTCGTCCCGATCGCCCCCAGCCGCAAGGGCACCAGGACCGAGACGGGCGCGTTCCAGCCCACCCTCGACGTCGACACCATCACGGCCGAGCGCCGGGAGCGCAACCAGCTGATCAACGATCTCCGCCGCGAGGTGGACCGCTGGCGACACTACGACTATGAGCGCGTCACCCCGACCACGCGCAAGCTGCTGCAGCACTGGGCCGACCCGGCGAGAGAGAACCGCGTCCTCTACTGCCAGCGCGAGGCCGTCGAGACCGCGGTCTTCCTCGCCGAGGTGGCCGGCCGGCATGGGTACGCCGACTGGCGCCGCCAGCTCGCCGAGCAGAATGACCTCCACAACGCCGGCCTGCCGAGGATCGCCCTGAAGATGGCCACCGGCAGCGGCAAGACCGTCGTCATGGCGATGCTCATCGCCTGGCAGACGGCGAACAAGGTCGCGAGTCCCAACGACACTCGCTTCAGCAAGCGCTTCCTGATCATCGCCCCCGGCATCACGATCCGCGACCGGCTGCGCGTCCTACATCCCGGTGACCCTGGCAACTACTACGACGAGCGCGAGCTGCTCCCGCCCGACATGACGACGGTCCTCGGCGCCGCGCAGATCGTCATCACCAACTACCACTCCTTCCTGCCGCGGGACAGCAAGGAGATGGACGGCGTCAGCGCCACGACGCGCAAGCTGCTGCTGGCCGGGAAGCCCACCGACCCGTTTCGCGAGACCAACGACCAGATGGTCAGCCGCGTCCTGCGCGACCTCGGCAGCGCCAGGGAGCCCGTCGTCGTCCTCTCCGATGAGGCGCACCACTGCTACATGGACCGGCCGGTGACGGCCGCCGTCAAGCTCGACAGGGATCAAAGGGACGCCAACGACGAGGCGCGCGTCTGGTTCCGGGGAATCCAGGCCGTCGCCAGGAAGGTCGGCGTCAAGGCGATCTACGACCTGTCCGCCACGCCGTACTACCTGTCCGGCTCTGGCTACAACGAGGGGTACCTCTTTCCGTGGACCGTCAGCGACTTCTCGCTGATGGACGCCATCGAGTCCGGCATCGTCAAGGTCCCGCGCGTCCCCGTTGACGACGACGCGACCGGCGACCTGGTCACCTACTTGCGGCTCTGGGACTACGTCGGGCAGGAGCTGCCCAAGCGCAAGCTGCCGACGAGCGACAGCCTCAAGGTCTGGATCCCGCCGGGCGAGCTCGAGGGTGCGCTGAAGAGCCTCTTCCGCAGCTACGAGCGCGCCTACCAGCACTGGCAGAAGGAAATGGAGACGTACGGCGAGCCGCCCCCCGTCTTCATCGTCGTCTGCCCCAACACCGTGGTCAGCCAGCTCGTCCACGACTGGATCGCCGGCGGGCGGATCGAAGACACGAAGATGTTCCGCCGCGGCAACCTCGAGCTGTTCTCCAACGTCGTCGGCGGCCGCCCACTCGCCCGGCCGGTCACGGTCCTCATCGACTCCGCGCGGCTGGAGTCGGGCGAGGCGCTGAGCAAGGAGTTCAAGGACTCCGTCGCCACCGAGATCGAGGCCTTCCAGCGCCAGGCCAAGGCCGCGACCGGGGACGATGAGCTGACCGACGAGCAGCTGCTCCGCGAGGTGATGAACACCGTCGGCAAGCGCGGCAAGCTCGGCGAGACGGTGCGCTGCGTCGTCAGCGTGGCCATGCTCACCGAGGGCTGGGATGCCAACACCGTCAGCCACATCCTCGGTATCCGCGCCTTCCGCAGCCAGCTGCTCTGCGAGCAGGTGGTGGGACGTGGCCTGCGCCGCCGGTCCTACGCGCTCAACGACGACGGCTACTTCGAACCCGAGTACGCCAACATCTACGGCGTCCCGTTCCAGTTCCTGCCGACGGATCGGCCGAGCATCGACCCACTGCCGTCGCCACCCGCCGTGCTCGTCGAGTCGGTGCCCGGCCGTGAGCACCTGCGCATCACCTTCCCGAAGCTCGACGGCTACCGCACCGAGGTCCCCGACGACCTGGTCTACGGCAGTCTCGAGGACGCGCCGGCCTTCCCGATCGGTCCGAGCACCGTGCCGACGCGCACCGACATCGCGGGCATCGCCGGCGCCGGGGAGGTGGTGATCGATGAGCTGGCCGGCCGGCGTAGCCAGTCCGTCGCCTACGCCCTCGCCCACCGGCTGCTCGCCTCGCACCTGGCCGTGCTCGGGGGCGACCCGCGGCCGTGGCTGTTCCCGACGGTGCTGAGCATCTGCCGCGACTGGCTGTCGACCTGTGTGACCGTGGCGCCCGGCTACTCGATCGGGCTGCTGCTGGAGTCCGCGGAGCTGCAGGCGACGGCGGCCGAGGCGATCTACAACTCCGTGAACATCCAGCTCGGCAACCGACGCGAGCGGCTCCGGGCCATGCTCCGGTCGGGGGACTCGGTGGGTACGACGGGGGGCATCTCGTTCGCGACGCGGAAGCCGGTGCTGGAGACCACCAAGTCCGAGGTCAGCCACGTCACTCTGGACGGCCGGGGCGGCAACACCTGGGAGCAGATCCTGCACCTGGAGTGCGAGCTGCACGAGGACGTCGCGGCGTACGCGAAGAACGACCGGCTCGGCTTCACCATCCCCTATGTCCACCAGGGCAAGGCGCACAACTACATCCCGGACTTCCTCGTGCGGCTGCGGCGGCGGCCGTACGAGCCGTTCGACCGGGTGCTCATCGTCGAGGTCTCCGGCTCGCAGAAGAGCCCCGGCCCGACCGCGGCGAAGGCGGAGACGGCGCGCAACTCCTGGTGCGTCGCGGTCAACAACCACGCGGGCTTCGGCCGGTGGGGGTACGTCGAGATCCGGTCGATGCTCGACGCGCACCGGCTCTTTGCCGAGGCGGTGGAGGCTCTGTACGACGACGCGCCGATCATCGGCGACCCGGACCTGCTCGACTTCGCGGAGAGGGGAGTGTTCCGTGCCGCCTCGTAACCGTGTGACGGGCCCGACCCCCGTCGAGTCGCTGGTGCACGGCGACACCCGCGTCAACGTGCCGACCGCCGATGCGGCCGAGGCCTACGATTACCAGCCGGAGATCCGCCAGGTGACCTATCCGCGCAACCTCGACCTTGACCCACAGTTGATGTGGCGAGGCAAGGACAGCCAGTCCGCCGATCTGGTGGCCGATGCCCCGCCCATCTACATCCAGGAGAAGATCGACCCGCGGGCGCTGGTCGAGGACCTGCGGCGTACGGCGGCGGCCGGGTCGGGCTCGGAGGAGCCGGAGACCCTGATGTTCGAGGGCTTCGACGGGCTCGACGAGCTGCAGCAGGTCGAGTTCTATGAACATTCGGCGGCGTGGTCCAACCGAATGATCCTCGGGGACTCGCTGCAGGTGATGGCCTCGCTGGCCGAGGTGGAGAACCTGCGCGGCAAGGTGCAGATGGTCTACCTCGACCCGCCGTACGGCATCAAGTTCGGTTCCAACTGGCAGGCGTCAACGCGGCGGCGGGATGTCAAGGACGGCAAGCTCGAGGACGCGGCCCGGGAGGCCGAGCAGATCAAGGCCTTCCGCGACACCTGGGCCGACGGCATCCACTCCTACCTCGGCTACCTGCGCGACCGGCTGATGGCGGCGCGGGAATTGTTGACGGAGAGCGGCAGCTGCTTCGTCCAGATCGGCGACGAGAACGTGCATCTCGTCCGAAGCCTGATGGACGAAGTCTTCGGTGCGGACAACTTCGTAGTCCAAATAGCGGTTCAAAAGACCGGTACGCAGACTGGTAACCTACTGCAAGCGAATGTCGACCATGTGCTTTGGTTCACGAGGTCGACTGTTGCTGCTCGATATCGACCGCTGTTCCAGACGCGTAAGCTCGGGGAAGCAGGTGGAAGCGGCTACCGGATGCTGACGCTGTCCGACGGAACTGACCGCACCCTTCATGAGAGCGAGAAGGCGGATCCTCGACTGATCCCTGCAGGCGCTCGCATCTGGTCGGCAAATCCACTCACTTCAGATGGTTTTCGTCCTACGACGACCGTTGAATTTGAGTTCGAAGGGAGAACGTTTCGTCCAGGCGCTAATCGGCATTGGGGCGTGCGCCGACACAGCTCAATAAGGTAGCGCTAGCAGGGCGACTCGTTGTCCTGGACAAGCAGATTCGTCATAAGGCCTACCTGGACGACTACCCAGTCTTCCCCCGCGGGTCTTACTGGAGTGACTTGGGTGGCGCAACAGGTCTCATCTATGTCGTACAGACCAGTGTAAAAGTGATCGAGCGGTGCATGTTGATGTGCACCGATCCTGGTGACCTCGTATTGGATCCGACGTGCGGCAGTGGAACGACCGCCTACGTCGCGGAGCAGTGGGGGCGGCGGTGGATCACCATTGACACCTCTCGGGTGGCGCTCGCGCTGGCCCGGCAGCGGATCATGGCCGCGCGGTTCCCGTATTACTTGAAGGCCGACTCGCCGGAGGGTCGGGCCAAGGAGCAGGAGGTCAGCGGCAAGCTGCTGCCGCCCGCCGAAACGCGAGGGGACATCAAGCAGGGTTTCGTCTACGAGCGGGTGCAGCACATCACGCTGAAGTCGATCGCCAACAACCCCGACATCGTCGAGGGGATGAGCCGGGCCGAGATCGACGCGGCCATCAAGCGGCACGCCGACTACGAGGTGCTCTACGACCGGCCGTATGAGGACAAGGGCATCGTCCGGGTCGCCGGCCGCTTCACCGTCGAGAGCCTCTCGCCGCACCGCTCGCTGACCTTCGACCAGCGCGACGCCGAGGCAAGCCGGGAGACGATCAGCGAGCAGACCGGTGCCGAGGACCCCATGGGCGCCGACTTCGAGCAGTCGATCCTCGACAACCTCACCAAAGCGGGCATCCAGAACGGCAAGCGGCAGGAGCGGATCACGTTCGCGACCCTCGACCGCTACCCCGCGCAGTACCTGCAGGCGATCGGGGAGCGGCCGCTCGGGGACGACGCGGCCGAGGCGGCGCCCGGCCGGATCGGCATCGCGATCGGCCCGCAGTACGGGACGGTGAGCCCGGCGTTCATCAAGGGGGCGGCGAAGGAGGCGGTGCGGGCGGGCGACGTCGAGCTGGTCGCCGTACTCGGATTTGCCTTCGACGCGCAGGCCACCGAGGTGACCGAGGCCGACGGGGTGACGGTGACCCCAACGGACGAGGGTTTCGCGATGGTCGCGGGGGAGCGCCGGCTGGGCGGCATCCCGGTGCTGCTGGTGCGGATGAACGTCGACCTGCTGATGGGCGAGGACCTGAAGAAGTCCGGCGCCGGGAACCTGTTCACGGTGTTCGGGGAGCCCGACATCGAGCTGCGGACGATCGAGGACGGCCGGGTGGTCGTGGAGATCCGTGGGGTGGACGTGTATGACCCGACGACGGGGGAGGTGCGGTCGTCGGACACGGGGCAGATCGCGCTGTGGATGATCGACACGTCGTACAACGAGGAATCGTTCTTCGTCCGGCACTGCTACTTCACCGGCGGCAACGACCCCTACAAGCGATTGCGTGCGGCGCTGAAGGCCGACATCGACGCCGAGGCGTGGGAGACGCTTTATCGGACCGAGTCGCGGCCGTTCGACCGACCGGAGACAGGCAAGATCGCCGTCAAGGTCATCAACGACTACGGCGATGAGGTCATGAAGGTCTTCGAGACACCATGACTTTCGAACACGTGTACGATTGCCCGATGCTCCTGCTGCTCCGCGGTGTCCGCTGATGGCCGGCGCGCTGGTCGACCTCCTACACCGGCCTGTCTACGGCATGGCGCAGGTCGATCGCCTGCTGGGCCTCCACGCGGGAACGGCCAGGCGCTGGATCGATGGTTACTCGACGCGAGCTAGGACCTACGTACCGGTCGTGCGGCGGCGCTCCACCGGCGTGGAAGTGATCACCTGGGGCGAATTCGTGGAGACGCGGCTCCTGGCGGAGCTGCGTTTCGCCGGCGTCCCGCTCCTCAATCTGCGCCCCGCGGTCGATCGTCTGCGCGACGAGTACGGCGACTACCCGCTCGCCAAGGCCCAGCCGTTCGCCGTCGGGCGCGAAGTGGTTCGCTCCGTCCAGGACGCGGTCGGACTCGATGCGTCGCTCCAGCTCGTCGTCGTACGGAACGGACAGCTCATGCTCTCGCCGCCGGCCCGTCATTTCTACGAGTCCATCGACTACAGCGACAACGGCGATGCGCAGCGGGTGCGGCCCCTGAACGGCGAGACGTCGGTCGTCATCGACCCTTTGAGGGGCTTCGGGGAGCCGGTGGTGCGCAATGTGCGGACGGAGGTGATCGCTGAGCTCCGTCGGGCGGGGGAGTCTGTACGGAGCATCAGCGACACCTATGAGCTGAGCATCGACCAAGTCGACGCCGCGCTCCGGTACGAGCTCGTGCGCATGCAGGCGGGGGAAGACGAGGCGGCCTGAGAGTGCCCGCAGATCCGGAGCGTCTGCGCTTTTTCGTCGACGAGAGCGCGCTCGGCCTGGGTAAGGCCCTGGAGCGGGCACGCGACGACGTGGTCTGTGCAGGACACCCCCTCGTGCCGGAGGTCTCCCTTGGTACTGAGGACACCGCGTGGATGCCAGCGGTCTCGGCCCGCGGTCGCCCCGTGGACAGCGTCACCAGCGCCATCTGCTCCCGGATCAGCTCGTGGAACACCCCCAGCGCCGGCCAGCTGCTCTGCCGCAGCCGGGTGTCGATCAGCTCCGGGAACCACGAACGCACCAGGACGACCCACGAGGCCTCCTCCAACGGCTGCCCGCCAGCGCGCATCCCCGCCGCGATCGCCGGCGCCGTGTACTTACGGACCGTCTTGCGGTCCACCCCCAAACTGGCCGCGATGTCCGCCTGCGAGCGGCCCGCATGCCAGTGCACCAAGATCTCTGTCACGTCGATCACCTCGAACGTCCTCCTCGCCACTTGGTCCCCTTCAGTCGCTGATGTGCGCTGAGAGGACACGTATCTGGACCGAAGGACCCCCCCCGACACGCCGTCGTCCCCCTGAGGCTTTGCGTGACGCAGCACCTGAGGAATTCCGTGACGCAAAGGGTGGGGAATTACGTGACGCGATCAGCCCTCACGCTGGGGAATTGCCTGACCGCTCACAGGCCAACCACGCTTAGAGTTGGAAGAGCCATTTCTGCCTTGATTGTATTCCGGAATCAGCCGCGAACTGAGGCGTCTGGCAATCGCGCAGGTGTGCGCCTACTCCCACAGCGCGGCGATACCAATCATGGCTGACCCGATGACTGTTGCGGCTATTGCTATCTGCAGTAGTCGATGCTTGCGCCAGTTCCGAGTGCTCATTGCAATGAGTTGTTCCGCCAACTGTTCGATTTCACGGTCGGGTGTCCAGTCGCGGAGCCGCCGGGCAAGGTCTTGTGGACGACCCTCCCAGTGGCGCAGATGTCCAAAGGTAACTGTTCAGCAGGTTCCGGGTTCGGGGAGCCAGGGGTGGCCTTCGGCGAGTTGGCGTAGGACGTCGAGACTGTTGTGGCCGTTCTTGGCGGCGGTGGACAGGTAGCTGCGCAGGGTGCAGAAC
>JAABUP010000533.1_pt1 | contig 83191 bp, 89 predicted proteins | sample 5559201 | NCBI WGS metagenome assembly JAABUP01 (sample SAMN10711887, study PRJNA513373) | rock metagenome | isolation source: Antarctica rocks | place: Antarctica
CGAACACGGACACCCCGACTACCAGGCCGGGCGAACACACACGCCCCCCACCCGGCACAGCCCGACCAAGATCAACACCCCCCACGACGATCACTACCGGCAAAGACCTGAATAACCAGGGCTAGCGATCCAGGCCGCGCCGGCCCCACCACACCCACCAGGCGAGGGACTGAACGACCAGCGCGAAGCCGAACAGCACGTCCTCAATCGGGGCATACGCGATGCGGCCGGACCCGAACAGGGCCGGTGTCGCGCCCCCGGCGATGTCCACCGGGTTATAAATCACGACCCGATTGGCGGTCAGAAGCCCGTTCACGAGCAGTTGAAACCCGAACACGATCGCGTAGGAGACCCAAAACAGCCGCCGAGCCAGCAGCCGGGTCCGCAGCACGTACCAGTCGAGGGCGACGCTGAGTGCCACTCCCAGCACCGAAAGGGAGGTGTAGCTCACTCGTCGCCTGCCGGCAAACCCCGCACGGCCCGGACCGCCTCAAAGGTGAGAATCGTGCAACTCGGAATGATCATAAAAAACAGCAACTCCTCGAGGGGCAGGTTACCGAGCCGCACCCCGCTGAGCTGGCGATGGTCATAGGCCCAGTGCCGAGCGGCGATCGCATACACGTCCCATCCGCTGAATACCGCCACGACGGGAGTGAGCGTCAGCAGCAAACGCCGCGGCCGGCCGTAGACGCGGGTCCGTAACAGCAGCTCAAGCGGGAGGGTGGCCGCCACGCAGGCCAGCAGTATCAATAGGTAGAACGCCCTCACGCGATCAGGCCAGCGCCTGCGCGCGGCGCTTTACCTCGGTGCCGCGGTTCTCGCGTAGCGCCTCCACCGGAGTCCCTGGCAGCGTGTCGTCCTCGGTGAACAGCCAACCTACCGCGGCAGCATCGTCATAACGGTTGTCCCGCAGCAGCGTCAGTACCCCAGAAAGGCCCTTCACGACGTGGCCATCTTGTACGAAGTCCGCCGGTATGCGCAGCACCCCGTCGGCTCCGCGCAGCGCGAGCAGCCGGCCGTCGCGCAGTAGTTGGTGGACCTGCAGGACATCGCTTCCCAGCTGGACCGCGAGGTCCGGGACGGCAAGGAACTCCGGGGCGTTCACGGCACCCGAGCCTACGGGAGGGGAACCGGTTGGCCGCCGGCGTCCGCGGAGGCGCGCGCCGACTGCAGGACCGCCGCGCAGCCCCGGGACTGGTCCAGCGGCACAAGCCAAGCCTGCTCACCACGCACTGCCGCGCCAAATGAGGCGAGCATCAGCGCGTAAGGATCGCAAGGGGCGAACCCCTCGCGCACGGTGGCGCGCCCGCCGGAGAGCAGTAGCTCGCAGGCGGCGCGATGCGACGTGAACGAAGGGCCGGCCAGCTCAATCTCACCGCCGCTCCCGGTAATGCGAAGCCACTGCCGGTCCAGCTCATCGATCGAGCAGTGCACGACTGCCGCTCCGCCACCGGCTAGGTCCAGCACCAGATCGGAGACCAGGTCCACCCCGCTCGGACCGAGGCGGGAACGGACGGCCACCAGCTGCACGGGCGGCGCCGACCACAGCACCGCGGACACCGGGTAACAACCGACATCGTAGGCGGCCCCGCCGCCCTTTTCCGGCTCCAAGCGGTAGTTGCCAGCCGTGACGCCGCGAAAGCTGAACCCGCTCTCGACGTGGTGTACCGCCCCGATGGCACCGGTGGCAAGCAGGTCGCGTGCTCGAGCCGTCCGCGGATGCCACTGATACCAGGAAGCCTCCACCAGGAGCCGGCCTGCGGCCTTGGCCTCGGCCTGCAGCATCTCCACCTGCGGCACATTCAACGCGAGCGGTTTTTCGCACAGCACGTGCTTACCAGCACGGAGAGCGGCGCGCCCCCAGAAAAAATGCGCGTCGTTGGCCAGCGCCACGTAGACGGCCTCTACGTCGTCGTCACCGAGGAGGGCCTCATAAGAGCCGTACGCGCGATCCGGGCCGAGCGCTTCAGCGCGGCGCACATCGCGGGCAGCGACGGCGGCCAACCGGACGTCCGGCAGCGAGGCGACCGCCCTCGCCAGCGAGCCGCGTGCAATCCCAGCACCCAGGAAACCAAGGGCGACAGGCCGGTTCATGCGTCCTTCAGCGTAGGCTGTTCCAGCGCGAGGGTCGCCAGGTCGCAAGGAAGCGCGGTGTGGATACGCCGCCGGCCGGCCACGAGATCACGCGGCCGCCCGACGGTGGCCAGCGCGCGCAGTCGCCCCGCGGCGTCCACCCAGCACGCAGTCCAGTCATCGGGGCGGACTGCACCCCGCCAGATCAGCCGGTCGCTCTGGTCGTGGTGCCCGGCCAGCGCAATGGTGCGGCCGAATTGATCGGACCAAATATACGGAACCGGATCATGCACGGCGTCGTGATCGCCGGTAAGCACCGCAGCGACGGTTTCGGGCGCGCGCAACGCGTCGTCCCAGTGTTGGAGGCGCATGAGGCGGCCATACCGCCGGGAATGCCAGGCGGCCGCGTCACCGACGGCGAACACATCGTCCCGGCTTACCGAGCGGCACTGGCCGTCGGTGACCACACCACGATCAAGATCCACCCCGGAGCCTGCGAGCCATCCGGTGGCGGGCCGGACGCCTACCGCGACCAGGACCAGGTCCGCGGCGAGGACGCGGCCGTCGCTGAGCGCGACGCGGTCGGCGTCCGCCTCCCGCACGCCAACGCCCAACTCAAGCCCGACACCGGCCGCGCGCCACCAGGGCAGCAGCACGGCCGCCACCTGGGCGCCGAGTGCCACTGCCAAGGGCACCGGGTCCAGATCGATAACCGTCACCTGGCAGCCAGCCGTCGCGGCCGCTGTGGCGACTTCGGCGCCAATCCATCCGGCGCCAACGATGATCAACCGCAGCCCTGGCCGAAGACGGTCCCGCAGCGCGAGTGCGTCGTCGATGGTGCGAAGCGTCAACGCCCCGTCGCCGGGAAGGCGAACCGGGGTTGCCCCGGTTGCCACGACGAGCGTGTCGAACCCCAGCTCGCCTGCGCTCGTGCGCAAGACCGAACCGTCCACCCCCTCCGCGTTGACCGGACGGCGGATCTCCACCTCCGGGAGCTCGAGCGGCAAGGTCGTATCGGTCAGGCCGCTCGTGAGGACCTGCTTCGAGAGCGGTGGTCGATCGTAGGGCGCTCGCGCCTCCTCGCCGACCAGCACCAAGGACCCGGCGAAACCCTTGCGGCGCAGGGCTTCACAGACTCTGCCGCCGGCGATGCCGCCGCCGACGACCACCACACGCCGCACGGGGCGGCACCTTACGCTGGCGCGCTCGGTGGCGGTCTGCGTGCTGGGTTCGGTCAAGCCGACACGCCGCGCGACTTGTCACATCTGCCCCACACGCCCCACGATGCACTCCAGTAACCGCCCCAACCTGCCGAGGACACCTCCATGCCACGCTTGCCCAGGCTGCTCACCGCCGCCGCCGCCCTGATCGCTCTCGCCACCGCCGCCGCCCCGGGCTGGTCCCCGTATGTCGTACACGCGGGGGACACGCTGTGGGGGCTGGCCAGGACACACCACACCTCGGTGGCTGCGTTGCAGCGATCAAACGGGCTGTCCGGGGATCGGATCTATGTCGGCCAGCGCCTGGACGTTCCCGGCAACGGTGTGCCGGCCACCGCCGAACCGCAGGCGCGGCCGAACGCAGGGCGCTCATACACGGTCCGCCCCGGTGACACCCTGACCGGGGTTGCCAGAACGCAGGGCACCGACCTCGACACCCTCGCCCGGCTCAATCACCTTTCCGGCAGCCTCATGATCTTCATCGGTCAGCGGCTTACCCTGCCGGCAGAGCCGCAGGGGGTCTTTTCCGCGGCGCCCAGCACGCCCGAGTACGCCACGGCGATACGTACCAGTGCGGAAACGCTCGCCAGCCGCGACGAACCGGGCACGACCGCGGTCCGGCAGATGATCTTTGCCGAGGCGCGCCGTCAGGGTGTCGACCCCTCATTAGCCCTCGCGGTCGCCTTTCAGGAATCCGGGTTTGCCCAGCGGATGGTGAGCAGCACCGATGCCGTGGGCGTCATGCAGCTGGAGCCATACACATCGCGCTGGCTCGCCGATTACACCGGCATCGCGTTGGATCGCTACAACGTCGCGGACAACATTCGTGGCGGCGTCACGCTGCTCAGGCTGCTTCGCGAGCAGGCCACCGTCTCGGACACCATCGCCAGCTACTACCAGGGGCTGGCAAGCGTGCGAGCCCGAGGGATGTTCAGCGACACCAAGGCATACGTCCAGCGGGTCACCTCGCTGCAGCCGTTGTTCGGTTAGGCTGCTGGCCCACGTTTGCCCTGCGCGCGCCGCCGGGGCGTGCGGGCCGCGGCAACCTAGACTTGCGGTGATGGACCGATACACTCGCGCGCTGCCGACCGCCGAGCCGGCGCAGTTGGCTACCGACCCGATGAACGAGCTTGAGGGTCGAAGCGAAGCGCTGGCCGGTCGGCTGCTCGACGGCCGGTACCGGGTTCTGCGCCCACTTGCCCGGGGCGGGATGGCGACGGTGTACGTCGCGTTGGACACCCGCCTGGAGCGGGAGGTCGCGCTGAAGGTCATGCATCCAGCGCTCGCCCACGACCCAGACTTCGTCGCGCGCTTCGGCCGGGAGGCGAAGGCAGCGGCCCGGATCAACCATCCACACGTGGTGGGGGTCAGCGACGCCGGCCAGGATGGTGTCGGCGCCGACCGCGTGGTCTTCCTGGTCATGGAGTTGGTCCGCGGCCCCACCCTTCGAGACGTGCTGGCCGAGCGTGGCCGCTTGCCAGCGAGCCAAGCACTTGAGGTCCTCGTCCCGGTGCTCGCGGCTCTCGCCGCCGCGCACGGCGCAGGACTCGTACACCGAGATGTCAAACCGGAGAACGTCCTACTCGGCCAGGACGGCTGCGTGAAGGTCACCGACTTCGGTCTGGCCAGGGCCATCGAAGCCAGCGCCCTCACCGTGCATGGCGGACTGCTGCTTGGGACGGTGGCCTATCTCGCCCCAGAACAGGTCAGTCGCGGGGTCGCCGATGCGCGCACCGATGTCTACGCCGCCGGGATCGTGCTATCGGAAATGCTGACCGGAGCCGTCCCTTACACGGCCGACACACCGATGGCCGTTGCCTACCAGCACGTGCATCAGCGCGTCCCACCGCCATCCCTGATCGCGCCAGGCATCCCGGCAGCACTGGACACCCTCGTGGTCCGGGCGACCCAGCGGGAGCCGGAGGAGCGCTATGTCGATGCTGGCGCGTTTCTCGCGGCCGCGGCCAGCGTCCGACGGACGCTCACCCCCCGCAACCGCGAAGCGACAGACACCGTGGCGCTCCCGCTCACCGAGCACCCGACCCATGCCATTCGGCCCCCACCGGCCACGGTGACACCGTCCCGGTCCGGGCGGGCGAGGCACGACACAGCCCCGCGGCCGGCCCGGCGCCGCTCGCGCCGGTGGTTGATCGCGGTACTGATCTTGCTGGTGCTGTCCATCGGTGCGGGGGTGACCGGTTGGTGGCTTGGAAGCGGCCGCTATGTCCGAGTTCCCAGCGTCGTCGGGGTGGCCCCGATGAGCGCCGAGCAGCGGCTCAAGGATGCCCATCTGGTGGGCAGGGATGGGTCTCCCGTCTACTCGGACACGGTGCCAGCCGGGATGGTGGTGAGCACGAAACCCGTGGCGGGGGCGCGGTTGGAGCGAGGCGGAACGGTCGTCATCCACCAGTCCAGCGGTGTCCTCCTTCGTCTGGTGCCCTCCCTCGCCGGGCGCCCGCTGCAGGGAGCCCGAGCCGCGCTGGCGGCAGCGGGATTGGCGGTCGGCAGCCTGACTCATGTCTACGACGATGCTCACCCCGCCGGTCAGATTCTTGCCGCCACCCCCGCGCCCGGTAGCACACTGCGGCACGACAGCGCAGTGGCAATGACCGTCAGCGACGGGCCGACGCCGGTCACGATCCCGACCGAGACGAACAAGCCAAGCGGCGAGGCCGTCGGCACCCTGCGGGGCCTGGGCCTGCAGGTGACCACGAGTGAAGCATTCTCCGACGCGACAGCGGCGGGAACGGTGATCGGTCAGGACCCGCCCGGCGGCCAAGGCGCCCATCACGGCGACACCATCGCCTTGGTCATCAGCAAGGGCCCACAACTGGTCGCGGTACCCCACCTAAGGGGCAAGAAGGCCGACGATGCCAGGTCGCTCCTGGACAAGGCGGGACTGAAGGTCAACGAGTTTGATCTGCTCGGCGGCGGCAACGGAGTCTTCGCGCAGACCCCCGAGGCAGGAACCAAGATCAAACCAGGGAGCTCGGTCACCATCTACGTGGACTGAGGTGTCCGGCTAACCTCTGCGGTCGTGCCACCGCGTCGCCCCTCCCCGATCGGCGTGCACGCCCCCACTGCGGGCGGCCTCTCGCGCGGGGCCCTGCGCTACGCCGGCGTGGTCGGCGCCCAAGCGGTGCAGGTGTTCGTGTCGAATCCTCGAGGCTGGGCACCGAGCGTAGGAAGCCCGCGCGATGATCACGCCTTCCGGGAAGGCTGCGCCGCGGGCCGAATCCCGGTGTTCATCCATGCTCCGTATCTGGTGAACCTGGGCTCCCCAAACGAAACCACGCGGGAGCGATCAGCCGCCGCTGTTCGACATGCCCTTCACCGAGGCGCCCAAATCGCAGCCTCCGGCGTGGTGATCCACGCCGGCTCCGGGGTGGCCCGCGATCGGCGCCAGGCCGCGTTGCGTCAGGTTCGGGAGGCGCTGCTACCGATGTTGGACGTGGTGGGGGACAGCGGTCCACGGCTGCTCGTGGAACCCACCGCGGGCGGCGGGGCACCCCTCGCGGCGCGGGTGGAGGAACTTGCGGAGTACTTCGCGGTTCTCGAAGCTCACCCCCGGCTGGGGGTATGCCTCGATACCTGCCATGCCTACTCGGCCGGGCACGACCTGGCCGCGGCCGGTGGCGTGCGCAGCACCCTGAACGCGCTGGTGCGCGCCGTCGGAAAGGGACGGCTGGCGCTTGTCCACGCGAACGACAGCCGGGACCGGCTTGGCTCGACCCGGGATCGACACGAGCGGATCGGCGCCGGCGGCATCGGACTCGCCCCGTTCGGTGAGCTGTTCGTACACCCGGCGACGCGAGGAGTCCCCGTGATCATCGAAACCCCCGGCGGGGAGGAGGCCCACCGTCGCGATATCGCCACCTTGATCAGGCTCCGGGATGGCTGAAGCGCAAGCCAGGAAAATAGCCCAATATGACCATGTCAAGTGTCCCGATCGGCTCGTTGCCCTGCTGACAGCACGGTGCCGAGATCGGCACGGTGGCAAGATGGGAACGGTGGCAAGATGCGCGCGCAAGTGGTCGACGGGAGGTATCGGGATGCTAAGGCACGGCCGGTCCACCGGCGCGGACTCCTTCGCGGCCGACCTCGACGCGGAAGGCGTCGTCCACCAGCAGTCCGAACCCATGCTGTTGATCGCGAGGCGGCTGCAACAACTGCCGTTGGCGCCAGCCCCCCGGTTCGATGGCGCGGCCCGGACAGCTGTCGTCGTCGCCGCGGCCGCCGTCGCCGCTGACCTGCGTGCCGCGGGATCGCACGCGGCCGGGACCGCGGGCTCGCTGAGCCAGGTCAGCGCAACCAGCAGTGGCGCAGCCGGAGCAGGGGGGGCCGCCGCAAGCGTCGGTGTCGCCCACGCTCTGCTGCCGGTCGCGGTGGGGCTGCTTGCCACCGCCATCGGGGTCGGCGGCATCGGGATAGCCGCCGAGCGGTCCACCCCAGGGGCGCCGTTCTACGCGGTGAAAACGGCCGCCGAGGCGGTAGCGCTGGACCTGACGCGGGGAGCCAGCGCCCGCGCCAGGGCGCACCTGGGATTCGCCGCCGCCCGGCTGCAGGAGATCGCCGAACTTTCCCGCCTGGACCCCTCACCGGCCACGACTGGCCGGGTCAATCAATTGCTCACTGCGCTGGAGGGCCAGGTGGGCGAGGCCACCGGCCCGCTGCTCGCCGGCAGCACCGCTGACCAGATGTTTCTGTGGACGGCAATGCACCAGAGTTCGGCGGCCCTGTCGGCACTGGCCGCGCACCTGCCCGCCAGCGTGCAACCGCAGCTGAACCGCGCCCTGGCGATGATGGCCGCCACCCAGGGCCTGGCGGCCGGCCTGCCCAGAGCGCACACGCCGATCGGCTCCGCCTCTCCCAGCACCGGGAGCGGCGGGCCGGGCCCGGTCCCACCCCCCGGCACCGCTGCCCCCTCCCTGCCCGGTGCCGGCAGGGCGGCGGGCGCCGGACCGCACCCGCCTGCCCCGCTCTCGACCGGTGCGGTCCCCGGGCCGGCCAAGGGGGCACCCGCACCCCTCCCCCTGCCACCCCTCCGGTCCAGCGCGCCACCCCCCCTGCCAAGCACAGCCCAGCTCTCACCTACGGCGCTTGCACCGGGCCCGGCCAGCCCGCCCAAGCCCCCCGCGAGCACCGGCGGCCTGAACCTGCTCGACAGTGCACCGCCAATCCCCGGTGGCCTGCTGCCCGATCAACGGCCGATCGTTCCTTGAGCCTTTCTGGGTAGTCTCGCGGCGAGCAATCCCCGAGGAGAGCAGCCGCATCCATGGTCGTCGTAATGAGCGCCCACGCTCGCCCAGAGGACGTCGAGGCGATCGTCGTCACCGTGGAACGAGCCGGGGGTTCGGCGTTTGTCTCGCGCGGGGTGGAACGCACGATCATCGGCCTGATCGGCGACATCGAACTGTTCCTCGGCCTGAACCTGGCCCGGCTGCCCGGTGTGGCAGACGTTGTGCGCATCTCGGCCCCCTACAAGCTGGTTTCCCGAGCCCACCACGACGCCACCTCGACGGTCACGGTCCGCGGCGTGCCCATCGGCCCCGGCCACTTCGCCTTTATCGCCGGCCCGTGCGCCGTGGAGACCCGCGAGCAAACCCTCGCGGCGGCACAGATGGCCAAGGACGCCGGCGCGGTTCTGCTGCGCGGGGGTGCCTACAAGCCTCGGACCAGCCCGTACGCCTTTCAGGGCTTAGGGCCGATCGGGTTGGAGATCCTGGCAGAGGCGCGGGAGGCCACCGGTCTTCCAGTCGTCACCGAAGTCGTCGACGCCGCCGACGTCCCGCTGGTCGCCCAGTGGGCTGACATGCTTCAGGTCGGAACCCGCAACGCCCAGAACTTCGGCCTGCTGCAAGCCGTAGGGGCGGCCGGCCGGCCGGTCCTGCTCAAACGCGGCCTGACGGCAACCTACGAAGAATGGCTGATGGCCGCCGAGTACGTCGCCCAACGCGGCAACCTCGACATCGTGTTATGCGAGCGCGGCGTGCGCTCCTTCGAGCCCGCCATTCGCAACATGCTCGACATCTCGGCGGTTCCCATGATCCACGCGATGTCCCACCTGCCGGTAATCGTGGACCCCTCGCACGCGGCCGGCCGCCGTGACCTCGTCGTACCACTGGCCAGGGCCGGCATCGCCGCCGGCGCCGACGGCGTGATCGTCGATGTGCACCCCCACCCGGAGGCGGCCCTATGCGACGGCCCGCAGGCCCTGTTCGGCGAGGACCTGGCCGCACTCGCGGCGGCCGTGGCGGCCGTGACAGCCGGACGCTAGCCGGCCCAGCCGCACCCGACCCAGCCTCAAGGGCGGCCCAGCCACGGGGCGAGCACCCGGATCGCCCGTTCGATTCCGGCGTCGTCCACGTCAAGATGGGTCACCGCCCGCAGCATGCCCGGCGCCAACATGCCAATGCGCACACCGGCCGCGCGGCAGGCTTGCATGGTCGCAGCCGGATCCGTGACGGGCACCGGAACGATGTTGGTATCGGGAACAGGTAATTGCAGCGCGTCGGCCAGGCGCCGGGCCCGGGCATGGTCATCGGCCAGGCGGTGCAGGTGGTGCTCCAGCGCGAACAAACCGCCAGCGGCAAGCACCCCAGCCTGGCGCCAGCCGCCCCCCAGCCGCTTGCGCCACACCCTTGCCTCGGCGATCGCCGAACCACTTCCCACCAACACCGACCCGATCGGAGCACCGAGCCCCTTGGACAGGCACACGCTGACGGTGTCGGCCAACCGCCCGTAGGCGGCCGGGGCAAGCCCCGTCGAGATGCAGGCGTTCCACAGCCGCGCCCCGTCCAGGTGCACGCGTAATCCACGGGACTGCGTCTGATCCCTAATCTGCCCAAGCACGCCGATCGGGAGCACGACTCCGCCGGCCCGGTTGTGGGTTTGCTCGAGCGCGACCGCGTAGGTCGCCACCGTCCCGTACCCCTCCGGCCGGACCATTGCCGCGATAGTCATCGGGTCTGGGACACCTGACGACGAGCCGAAGGTCCGGGTCGTGATCCCCGCCAGCGCCGCAGCCGCCCCCAACTCGTAGGTGACCACGTGCGCCCCCTCGTCGCACAGCAGCTCACCTGCGGGGGGGCACGCGACGCGCAACCCCAACTGGTTACCCAGCGAGCCAGAGACCACGAACAGGCCGGCTTCGTGGCCGAGCAGGTCGGCAACCTTCGCCTCGAGCGCCTGCACGGTGGGGTCCTCGGCGTAGACATCGTCACCGACGGGCGCCGACGCCATCGCAGCGCGCATGGCGGGGGTGGGCGCGGTGACCGTGTCGCTGCGCAAATCCACCATCGGGTTGTGTTCCACAACCCAGAACCTAACCGCCGGTAGGCTAAACCCGCTGCCGGTGACGTTGCCGCGGAAGGGGGCATCGTGGTCAGGGCGTTGGTCAGCGCGGCAGAGGTGTCGAACATTACCCGGACACACGCCGATCGGTTGCACGACCTTGGGCGCCGGCTGGGCTGCACCGCAGATGAGGCGACGCAACTTGCCGAAGAAAGTTCCGCCGAGCTGGTTGAGGCTCTGGTACGCCGACCCGAGTCAGTCGGCGACCTCGTGGGCGGCCTGTTCGCCCGCGGCCGGCTGCTGGCCATTCGGCAACGAAACGGACGCCATGGCCCCGCGCCGAACGAGGTGGACGCCGCGAGTCCCGGGCTCGCCCATGCCAGCGCCCAAAGCGACGCCGTGCAGGCCGCCTTGGACCTGCTCCCCGACACCCAGCGATGCGCGGCATTGATCCGCGATTCCTATGGCCTCACCCTGCCGCAGGCATCAGTGGCCCTCGACCTCGAGCCACTGGAGACCGCCCGCAGCCTGGCACTGGCCCGCCTCGCGCTGATCGCGCAGCTGGACAATTCCGCGCCGGTGTCGCTGGCCGGCCACGACGTGGCCGTCGGTGATCTCGGTCAACTTGCCGACGGCACCGCCGCGGCCGGTGGCCGGTTCGCAGCACTGCGCCGCCACGTCGCCGGGTGCGCCGTGTGCGCCGGCGTCCTCGACGCGCAGACCCGGGGGGCGGCGATGCTCTCGGCCCTACCAGTCCTGCAGCTGAGCGATAACGACCGCGCCCCACTGCTCCAACGCAGCGCCGCCCGCGCCGCTGAGCTCTTGCCCAGCGCCGAGCAGATCCGGCGGGAGATCGAACGAGGCAACGAGCGCACTCCATTACTCTCGCCGTTGCTGATCGGACTCGCCATCCTGCTCGCGGTGCTGCTCGGCGGTCTGCTGGGCGCAGTGCTCGCGGGTGGGGTCAAGGCCAGCAACGGCCAGCGGTGTATCCCTCTGCCGGCTCACCCCTGCAGCATCTCCGCCACCAGGAATGCCAGCTCCAGGGCCTGACCGATGTTCAGCCGCGGATCACAGGCTGTCTCATAACGTTCGGCGAGGTCGGACTCGACGATGTTCGACCCGCCGCCCAGACATTCGGTGACGTCCTCGCCGGTCAGCTCGATATGCAGCCCTCCCGGATGGGTCCCCACATCGCGATGAACCGCGAAAAAGCCGCGCACCTCCGCGAGCACGTCGTCGAAATGGCGGGTCTTCACCCCGCCGCCCGAGGTTCGGGTATTGCCGTGCATGGGGTCGCACGCCCACACGACCGGATGACCGGACGCGCGGACCTTGTCGACGATCGGGGGTAACGCATCCATCACGTGCCTGGCGCCTAACCGGGTGATGAAGGTAAGCCGGCCCGGAACATGCTGCGGGTCAAGACGATCCGCCAGCGCGAGGGCCTCATCCGGTGTGCTCGCCGGGCCCAGCTTCACCCCCACCGGGTTGGCAAGGTCCGTCGCGAACGCGACGTGAGCGTCCGCCAGGCCACGGGTGCGTTCCCCAATCCAAACCAGGTGCGCCGAAAGGTCGTAACCGTCACGGGTCAAGGCATTCTCGTAGGGCAGGAGGAGCAGCTCGTGGCTCGCGTAGAGCTCGACGCCGTGCACGGCACCGTCGTCGACCCCGCAGGCGCGCATGAAGGCCAGCGCCCGATCGATGTCGCGAGCTAGCCGCTCATAGCGCCTGCCAGCCGGACTGCGCCGCACAAAGTCCTTGTTCCAGTCATGGACCGCGCGCAGATCGGCGTCGCCGCCTCCCGCCAACGCCCGCAGCAGGTTCAAGGTGACCGCAGATGCATGGTAGGCGGTGAGCAGCCGTCCCGGGTCGGGGGTCCGCTGCGCGGCATCCAGGCCGTTCACGGCATCACCGCGGTAGGAAGGGAGGCCGGCCCCGTCCAGCTCCACGCTGCGCGGCTTGGCGTACTGGCCGGCCCAGCGACCCACCTTGACAACCGGCATGCTGGCGCCGTATGTCAACACCACCGCCATCGCGAGCAGGGTGCGCACCTTATCCCGGACCGCGTCGGCGGTATTTGCGGCGAACGTTTCCGCGCAGTCACCGCCCTGCAGCAAGAAGGCCTCGCCGCGGGCGACCGCAGCCAGCTTGCCCCGAAGGGCATCCACCTCGCGAGGGACGACCAAAGGGGGGAGGGCGGCCAGCTCCCTTTCCACGCGGCCGAGTGCATCGGGATCCGGCCAGCGTGGCTGCTGCGCCGCGTACCTTTCCCGCCAGTCCAACATGAGATGAGCCTACGGGCGGCTCAGGAAGTACGACGGCCGGTGCTAAACCACGCCCCCACCCAGCACAGGGCGGCGACCACAAACGATGCTACGGCGTGCTTGCTGTGATGATGGGCGCTGCCGGCCTGGTGGCCAGGGAAGAACGCCGGCAGCGCGTTCGCGGTGTCGGCCAGGTAGACAACGCCGATGATGACAAGTGCCACCCCAGCCAGCACCAGCAACGCGGTCACGGCGACGGGGGCGTTGCGGGTGGGGGTCGCGGTGGTCACGAGGCCTCCTGTAGGAGTTGCGATGTCGGGCAACCGTCAGTCTCCCACGCCCACCGCCATGAACGGCGCAACCTCAACCGAAGAAGACCTCGGCTTCGGCGTAGAGCTCCGGCGTGACCGTCTTGAGCTGCTCGGTGGCCCGGGCGAGCGGGACCCGCACGATGGCCGTGCCTTGCAGGGCAACCATCACGCCGAAGTCGCGATCGTTGACAGCGTCGACCGCGTGCAACCCGAAACGGGTCGCCAGCCAGCGGTCGAACGGTGAGGGTGACCCGCCACGCTGGACATGTCCCAAAACGGTCGCCCTGGCCTCCTTGCCGGTGCGCGCGCTGATCTCACGTTCCAGCATCGCGCCAATGCCGCCCAACCGCTGATGCCCGAACGAGTCCAGCTCCCCCGGTGCCGTGGCGCACGTGCCCTCGATCGGGACCGCGCCCTCTGCCACGACAACTATCGGGGCGTAATGGGAGGCGAACCGATGCTCGATGTGGGCACACACTGCGTCGATGTCAAACGGGCGCTCGGGAATGAGAATCACGTTCGCGCCTCCCGCGATACCCGCGTGCAGCGCGATCCAGCCGGCGTTCCGGCCCATCACCTCCACGATCAGCACCCGGTGGTGCGACTCGGCGGTGGTGTGCAAGCGGTCAATCGCCTCGGTGGCAACGTGAACGGCGGTATCGAACCCGAACGTGTAGTCGGTGGCGCCCAAGTCATTGTCGATCGTCTTGGGCACCCCGACGACTGGCACCGTGCCAATGGCGGTGAGGCGCGTGGCGACCCCAAGGGTGTCTTCGCCGCCGATGGCGATGAGCGCGTCGACCCCGAGTTCGCGGACGGTGGCGGCAATCCGCTGCTCGCCGTCCTGCTCCCGGAACGGATTCGTACGGCTGGAACCCAAGATGGTGCCGCCACGCGGCAGGATCCCCCGGACGGAGGGAACATCCAGGGGTTGGGTAAGTCCCTCAAGCGGGCCACGCCATCCATCTCGGAACCCGACGAAGGTGTGGCCGTACACATCGCTGCCCTTACGGACCACCGCGCGGATGACCGCGTTGAGACCAGGGCAGTCGCCTCCGCCGGTGAGCACGCCGATCCGCATGGCGCGCAGACTAGCCAGCGGCAGGGGGCCAGTGCGCTTGGATCACCGCCCACCGGGCCAGGTTGTGCCTGGTATCGATCAGGGCGTCGTGAGCACCGCTCGGTTCCGGCGGCAGTTCTGGGCAGCCCACATCCTCCCATCGCTGCCGCAAATCGCGGGTGAACCGCGGCAACGCCCGGGGAAGGGCCCTCATCGCCCCCCACAGCTGGCACAACGCCACATGGTCGTAGGCGGCGTACCAGGCCCACAGCTCCGGCTCGCCCGGCTCGGCGGTGAGAAAGGTCAGCAGCTGCTCGCGGATCTGTGCCCGGCTTCGATACGCAGAAGACGAGGGCGAGGGCAGCTTAGCGAGCACGTGATCACGCACCCAGGGAATCGCCTTTGCCGGATCGAACTCCGTCGAGATCGCGTAGAACTCGCGCGTTCCGTCCTCGCTCACGACAGCGATCGACACCAGATCGATCGTCCGGCCGTCCTCGATGAACTCGGTGTCGTACACGTAGCGGGGCACTGGCCCATCCTGCCCACCCGCGGTACCCGGTCCCCACTAGGGTCCGACGCTGTGAGCGTTCTGGCCCTCGACGCGGGAACAACCGGGGTGACCGCCCTCGCTGTCGAGATCGACGGCAGCGTCTCGGCCCGCGGGTATCGCGAGTTCGCGCAGCACTACCCACGGCCGGGCTGGGTGGAGCACGAACCCGAGCAGATCTGGGCGGCGCTACTGGCCGCGGCCGCGCAGGCCGTCGCCGAAGCGGCCACCCCGCCGGTCGCTGTTGGCGTCACGGGCCAGCGGGAAACCGTCGTGCTGTGGCGGCGCTCGGACCTATCAGCGCCCCGCCCGGCAATCGTGTGGCAGGACCGCCGCAGCACCGAGCTGTGCGCCGAACTACGGTCAGCCGGCAGCGAAGCACTAGTGAGCGCCACGACGGGGTTACGGCTGGATCCCTACTTCAGTGGCACGAAACTTCGCTGGCTCGCCGCGGAGGAGCCCGGGACGTGGGCTGGTGTCCGGTCGGGCGAGATCGCCATCGGCACAGTCGATTCCTACGTGGTGGCGCGCCTCACGGCGGGTGCACGGCATGTCACCGACCCCTCCCATGCCAGTCGCACGTTGCTGTTCGACATCCGGCGCGGGGCGTGGTCGAGCGAGATGTGTGATCTGTTCGGGGTGCCACTGGCCGCGCTGCCCGAGGTCGTCGACTCCTCCGGCGTGTGCGGCACCACCGATCCGGGGGCCTTCCTCGGACTTGACCTGCCGATCGCCGGCATCGCAGGTGACCAGCAAAGTGCCCTGTTCGGACAGGCGTGCTTCACGCCCGGGGAGTCGAAATGCACCTACGGAACCGGGTCCTTCTTGCTGGTGAACACCGGCACCACCCCACGAACCTCGGACGCCGGTCTGCTGACCACGGTCGCCTGGCGCATCGGGGGGGTCACCACCTATGCCCTGGAAGGAGCCATCTTTGTCACCGGCGCCGCCGTGCAGTGGCTACGCGATGGGCTGGCCCTCATCCCGACCAGTTCCAGCGTTGAGGAATTGGCGGCCAGCGTTCCGGACAACGGCGGGGTGGTCTTCGTTCCTGCCCTCACCGGTCTCGGCGCCCCTGACTGGGATGCCACCGCCCGGGGAGCCATCTTCGGCCTCACCCGGGGCAGCACCGGGGCGCACCTTGCCCGCGCCACCTTGGAGGCCATCGCCTTCGAGGTCCGCGACATCGTCGACGTGCTGCCGCTCACCATGCCGGCGCTCACCGTCGATGGCGGCGCCGCGGCTAACGACCTGCTCTGCCAGCTGCAGGCCGACCAGCTGGGAGTACCCGTCCGCCGGCCGCGCGTGCTGGACACGACGGGCCTTGGCGCGGCATTCCTCGCCGGCCTGGCCCTCGAGCTGTGGCCGGACACGGCCGCGCTGCGCGCGACGTGGACGCTGGACCGCGAGTTCGCGGCCAGCCCCAATACGCGAGGCGACGGGCGGCACGCCCGCTGGCGCGAAGGCGTTGAGCGAGCCAAGGGGTGGGCATAGCTCGGGGGCCCTAGGCCGCTGGACGCTCCGGCTCGGCCGCCTCACTGACCAACGGCGCCTCAGTCGTCGCCCTCGCTGCCAGCTCCGCCTTCGCCTTGGCCGCGTAGTGGTCAACGTATTCCTGCCCAGAAGCCAGCATCAACTCGTACATGATCTCATCGGTGATCGAACGCAGGACGAACCGATCACCGGTCATGCCCTGATATCGCGAGAAATCCAGCGGCGCACCGATCCGGATCCCCACCCGCTTGATGCGCGGGATGAGAGTCCCCGGCGGCTGAACCTCGAACATGCCGATCATCGCGCACGGCAAGACCGGAACGCCGGCCTCCAGCGCCATTCGGGCCACCCCCGTCTTTCCACGGTAAAGGCGGCCGTCAGGTGATCGGGTCCCCTCCGGGTAGATGCCGAGCAGCTTGCCCTGCGCAAGGATTCTCTTGCCGGTCTCCAGGGCGGCGAGGCTCGCATTACCCCCTGAACGGTCGACCGGGAGCTGGCCGACGCCCCGGAAGAACGCCGCCTGAAGCCGGCCCTTGAACCCGCGCCCGTTGAAGTAATCGCTCTTGGCCAGGAACGTCACCCGACGCGGGACGACCAGCGGCAGAATCAGGTTGTCAAGAAACGAGTTGTGATTCCCAGCCAGGATGGCGGCGCCCTCGGCAGGCACGTTCTCCAGCCCCTCCACCCAGGGCCGGAACAGCAGGCGCAAGATGGGCGTCAGGATCGCCTTGACCACCCAATAGAACACCCGACACCTCCCCACCCGTCGAAGCCTTCAGCCTACGCAGCAGCGCGGAAGCCAGTCCAGGGGCCTAATATCAAGATCACCCGGTTACGGGCCGCAGCGCTACGCGCCCCACCAGATGCTTGTCGCTACGGTCCGTGCCACGATCAGACGTCCACCTGCCCGTTCGGCTCCCACACCGACGCGTCCCCGGAGGTCGCTCGATGTCCGTGCTCCCCGGCGCCGACCCGTTCGCCGCGAACGGCTCACCCACCGGCGTACTCGTCCTACACGGCTTCACCGGGAGCCCCGTCAGCATGCGTCCGTGGGCAGAACACCTCGCCGCCGCGGGGATGACGGTCCGACTTCCCCTGCTCCCAGGCCATGGCACCCGCTGGCAGGACCTGAATGGCACCACATGGGAGGACTGGTACCTCGCGGTCGAACGAGCATTGGACGAGCTGAGCGGCCGCTGCAAGGAGGTCTTCGTCTGCGGGCTTTCGATGGGCGCAACCTTGGCCCTTCGCCTCGCCGAGGTCCGCCCCGACGATGTGTCAGGCGTCATCGTGGTGAACCCCTCACTGAACACCGAGGATCGGCGGGCGGTGTTGTTGCCGCTGTTCTCCCGGTTCCTCTCGTCGTTCCCACCGATCGGCAACGACATCAAAAAGCCCGGTGTCGACGAGGGGGCCTACCACCGACTGCCGCTTCGAGCAGCGGTGTCGGTGCCGAAGCTGTGGGCGGCCGTACGCGCCGACCTCGCTGCCATCCGCGCCCCCATCCTGGCGTTCCGTTCCGAAACCGACCACGTCGTCCCAGCATCCAGCATGGTGCTGCTGACCAGCGGGGCGACCGGCACCACCGTCACCGAACGGCTGCTGACGGGCAGCTACCACGTGGCCACCCTCGACCACGACGCACCAGCGATTTTCGAGCAGTCGGTCGAGTTCATCCGAGCGCACTGCGAAGTGGAGGCCTAGCCGTGAGCGCCGGCGCCCCGGCCGGAGGTCGCGGCAACGGGCTATCGGCTGCCGCCGGCTGGGTAGCCCTCGGTGAGTGCGATCCGCGGCTTGCCGATGAGTTGCTCAGCGATCTCGCCGTCGCTGGCGTCGCCGCCTACGCCGCCCCGTCCGTGGGTGCCCAGGGCGGCTACCTGGAACGGCGCCCGCCGCGCCGCCCGTTGGATCAACTGTTCGTCGACGGGGGCCGCCGCCAGGAAGCACGCGCGCTGATCAGCGGCCGACTCGGCCCGCCGGGTCCGCCGTCCACCCCGGACGATGAGGCGTTCGCCGCCATCGTCGCGGGCTTCGACGGGCCAGGGACGGCGCCCGCCGGGTGGCCGGGGGACGAGGACCTGGACGGCCCGGCCCCCTCGCCCGCTCCCCAAAAGGAGCGCCCTCGCCAGGCGCGAGTGGTGCGCCCACCTAGGGAAGAGCCGGGGCTGCTCGACCCGGGTGGCCTGCTCTATGACAGCGTGTTGGGCGACGGCGAGCGCCAGCGGGGGGAGGATCCATTCGCCGGGGACGACAACCATTACGAGCCGCCGCCGGCCGAGCCGGTGCCACCCGTACATCCGATGACGCGTGCAGCGGTCGTCGCGATCGCGGCCGGCGTTCTGTGCCTGCTTGCTCCGGTATTCGGGTTGTTCACCGATACCGGCATCGCCGATCTGGTCGGCGCGGTGCTGATCGCCGGGGGCATCGCCACACTGGTGGCGAGAATGCGTGATGGGCCCCGACCTGGCGACAACGACGACGGGGCAGTCGTCTAACTCTCAGCGGCGCCGGGCCAGATCAGCGGCCCCGACGACGCCGGCCGAGGGGCCCAGCTGGGCCGCAACGACTTCGGCCACCGGCCGGTGGCCGTGCCCGGTCAATGCCTGCTCGAAGGCCTGGCGGGCCGGGCCCAGTAGCAACTCGCCCGCCTCGATGACGCCGCCGCCGATGACGAACCTGGCCGGGTCCAGCAATGCGGCAAGATCGGCCAGCCCCTGTCCCAACCAGCCACCGATTTGCGCAAAGCAGTCGAGCGCGCCGCGATCGCCCTCCTGTCCGGCGCGGGTGACGATCTGCCCGGTGATGTTGTCCACCTCGTCGTCGGCCAACTCCAACATGCGCCCGGCCGCGGCCGGGGAGATGACTGCCAGGTCCCGCGCCTCCCTGAGCAAGGCCCGCCCGGAGCAGTACTGCTCCCAGCAGCCCCGATTGCCGCAACCGCAGCGCCGACCTGACGGCACCACCCGCAGGTGACCCACCTCGGCGCCGATGCCGAATGCCCCGCGGCGCAGCATGCCGCCGAGCACCAGGCCACCCCCGATCCCGGTCCCCACAGTCAGGCACACCAGGTCGTCCACCCCCTGGCCGGCACCGAACCGGTACTCCCCCCAGGCCATCGCGTTGGCGTCGTTCTCGACGACGACCGGGAGCCCGACCCGCTCGGCCAGCAGGGAACGCAACGGCTCGTTGCGCCAGGCGAGGTTCGGGGCGAACAGCACAGTCGAGCGACCCGCATCGACGAAACCGGCCGCTCCGAGCCCAACGGCTTCGACCGCAGCACCGTCGGCGCTGCCCATATCCCGAAGCTCCGCGACGATCTGGGCGACCACCTCCACCACCATGGTCGGCGAGGTGGAGGGGGTCAGCCGGCTGCGGCTGGCGAGCACGCTTCCCTGCTCGTTGACCAGGCCGGCGGCCACCTTGGTGCCCCCGACGTCGACACCGATCGTGAGTGTTGGAGCCATCCGTGCTCAGTCCCCGATATCGATGTGCTCGACGCCATGGCCCGGACGGGCATCTCGTTCCGGGCCGGCGAGCGAGGCGCGAACGGCAGCCGCCAACTCCGCGCCCGCCAGCGTCAGGTGCGCGACGACGTCGGGCCTAGTGGTGCGCGCCAGGGTCAGCAACCTGCACAGCGGGCAGAGCTGGCATTCGGTGCCGCCGCTGGCAACGGGCAGCCCCTGCGTGGCCCCCGAAAACCACTCCTGGAGGGCCTCGACGAGCTTGGCGGCCTCCTCGGCGACCGGGGAGGTGCTCATGGGCGCATCCACAGCTCAGGGTCGGGCACGAAACGCACCACCAGATCACCGCCCACCAGGCGCGCCCCCTCTACCTTGCACCGGCGCAGCGCGCTTGGAAGGGTCAGCAGCCGGCGCTGCGCACCGACAGTGACCACCAGTTCGTCGCCGTGGCGGGCCAGGTCGAGTTCGCCTCGGGTGGCGAACGGCAACGCGAGGTTCAGCGAAAAGCCATCGGTCGTTCGGCCCACCGTCAACGGCGCCCGACCGGTGGGTAGCGCCGCGACGTCATCGTCGGCATAGGCGGCGCGCCCCAGCTCGGTCAGGGCGGCCAGCCCCACCGGCTCGGCCGCCCCGTAGGGGACCTGCCACAGCGGCAACGGGCCGAAACTGGTCCGCATCTGTTCAAGCTGCCGCGCCTGCGCCGCAGCCCACGACCCGCGCCACGGGTCGGAGCCGGCAGGGAAGATCCGGTTGGCCAGCACGCCGTCCACCCGGTAGCCATGCAACGACAGCGCAGTCAGCGTGCGCCGTGCCTCGGCGAGCACCACCTGTTCGGGGGTGAGCACCAACCGCACCGAAGCGCTGGCCGGGTCGGTCAGAAGCGCGCGAACATCGGCCAACTCGGCATGCAGCGAAGCGATCGCCTCGAACACGTCATCGGGGGGAACGGGGAGCCGGGAGACCCGCCCCAGCAGCGGACGCATCGAACGGACCAGTCGCCGCTCCCCAGGGTAGAGCCGGGTCAGCCACCAGCTCAAGACCTCAGGTAACCGCAGCAACCGCAACGTCTCCGCCGTCGGCGCGCAGTCAACGCACAACAGATCGTAGTTGCCGGAGCGGGCCGCGTCGCGCACCGCGAGCAACGCCAGAACCTCCTCGGCGCCGGGCAGTACCGTCAGTTCGCTCGCCTCGACAGGGTCCACGCCGGCGATATCCAGGAGGGTGAGCAGGTAGCCCTGGATCTCCCGCCACGAGCGCTCAAAGGCCCGCTGGGTGTCGACCTGCATGGCCTGCAGAGCACCCTCGACGTCGGTCGGCTCGGCGCCAACCTCGATCGCCAGCGCGTCGGCGAGGGAATGCGCGGGATCGGTGGACACGACAAGGGTCTTGCGACCGTTCGCAGCGCTGAGCGCTGCGGTGGCAGCGGCCAGGGTGGTCTTGCCGACACCGCCCTTGCCGGTGAACAACACGACCCGCACCAGCGCGAACCTCCGTCTTCCCGCCAGCGCGAGAGCCGACGTGAAGACGCAGCCTACCGGGAACCAGGACCGCTCAAGGCTGCTCAACCCGCGCCTTCAGGCCCTTCAAGGCGGTATTTATGATCATCTTCTCGGCCTTGCGCTTGAGCAGGCCAAGCATGGGGATCGCCAGGTCCACGGCAAGTTCATAGGTCACTTTCGTGCTGTCCCCATCGGCGTGCAGGGTGTAGGCGCCCTCCTGCGCCTTCTGCATCTGCGCCTCGAGCAGCCGCCAGGAGAGCCTGCCTGGCGCCGACCAGTCATACGCGAGCGTGTAGGTGTCCTGCACCACCCCGGCGTCCACGACGAAGGTCACCTCGGTCCCGCGGCCCTGGGCATCGGTAGCGATGATCTCGGCGCTCTTGACCTCGCTGCTCCAGGACGGGTAGTCACCGAAGTCGCCGATGACGGCCAGCACTCGGTCCACCGGCGCCTTGATGGAGATACTCGAGCTGGCCCGGTCCACCGTCTTGTCCTCCTCATTTGCCGACCCCTTCCGCCCGCCTCCCGGCGTGAAGCTACAGGTCGAGCGAGACAGCCCGCGTCAGAGTAGGGAGCCGAGCAGCCACATGATCGCGAGCAACACGGTGAGCAGCAGGACGCTGACGCCAGCACCGATCAGCAAGCGCTGACCGCGGCTGCGCGCCAACAGGTCACCGATGCCAGGCAGCGAGAGGGTAGGCCCACGGTCCGCGCCGGCCAGGAACGCAGCGCCGCAGGCGGGGAGCGCGGTTCGGCCAGCGGGACCGTGCCGCCGCAGGACTGACAGGGCCACCGAGGCGCCTTTTCCGGTGCGCCGGCCGGCAGGGCCCTGTGATCTGCCACATCGGTGGGGAGGCCCGAGGGAGCCACATCGGTGGCCGCGGCCGCTACCAGGGCCAGCACCGACGTGGCCGGCTCGGCTGCCGGCGTGGACTCGGGCACCGCGGCGAAGCACAGCGTGCACCACGGCGCGCCGACGGGAAGGGCCGCCGCGCACCGCGAGCAGCGGTCGCCGTCCATGTCTCCCCCATCGGACCCGCAGGGGGCGGACTCAAGGCTGACGCGGGGCCGATCCGGCCACCCCGGTCCCCGGCTCCCCCGGAGCACGCCCATCCTCAAGGTTGGCCTTTAGCTGCCACGCGGCCTTCTTCACCGCCCAGGCGCGGCGGCGAATCTCCGCCAGGGATCGGCGCCGTAGCCGTGAAGGCGAACCCGCAATCGGCTCGGTCGCGCTGCCGCGTCGAGTGATGTCGGCGCGGACATACACGTGCAGAACCACGCCGTCACCCCACGGTTCGAGCCACACCTCCGCCGACCCCACGAGGGCACCGGTCACCGTCCAGCGGACCCCGGCCAGGCCACGGTCCTGGAAGACGGTGAGCTCCAGGTCCGGCCAAAACGAGCTGGTGGTCGCGCTGTCGTGCACCGCCGCCGCGACCGCCGACGGGTCAGCCACCAGAAAGGTTTCGTCGATGAGGTCCACCATCGGCACGGGCACATCCTGTCAGCAGATGACCGGGGCAGGTGTGCCCGGTGAACACCGAAAGTCGGTTGCCCTCCCGGCGCATGCGGTGAGTCCGTTACGTTGGCCCCCGAGACCCCGGGGGCAGGTCCCGGACCAGCTGCCCGAGGAGACGACGTGCGCGAGTACTCGGTACCCGAGGTCGTGAGCGATCCCGATCCGGAACTGAACATGGCCGATGCGGTCTATCGCAACGCCGAGCAGGCGCCGCAGACCGCGGTGTTCTCACGGCGAACTCACGACGGCTGGCAGCCGGTGAGCGCCCTGAGGTTTGCCGAGGAGGTCAGCGAGCTCGCGGCCGGGCTGATCGCTACCGGGCTCGAGCCGGGCGACCGCATTGCTCTGATGAGCCGCACGCGGTATGAGTGGACGCTGCTCGACTACGCAATCTGGGCGGCCGGCGGCGTCACGGTGCCGATCTACGAGACCTCATCGAGCGAACAAATCCACTGGATCTTGTCCGATTCTGGGGCGAAGGCAGCGTTTCTTGAGACGCCAGAGCACCAGGAGGTCTTCGAGAAGGTCGCGCCTGAGCTTCCCGACGTCTCACATTACTGGTTGATCGAAAACGACGGTTTGGCGCCGCTGCGCGCCGCCGGCAGCGCCGTCGATGCAGGCACGCTGACTGCCCGCAGGCGCAGTCGCGGCGCAAGCGATGTGGCCACCATTGTCTATACCTCAGGAACAACCGGGCGTCCCAAAGGCTGCGAACTGACCCATCTGAACATGTGGGGAACTGCGGCATCCGCGGCGACGGTCTTGCCGCAGCTATTCAATGCCACCGGCTCGACCCTGCTGTTTCTTCCGCTCGCCCACGTGTTTGGCCGCCTGATCCAGGGCGCGTGCGTCGAGAACCGGGTCCGAATGGGGCACACACACGACATCAAGAATCTGCTCGGCGACTTCGCGGTGTTTGAGCCGACATTTATCCTTTCCGTGCCGCGGGTGTTCGAGAAGGTCTACAACACCGCGAAGCAGCGCGCCCATGCGGACGGGAAGGGCGCCATCTTCGATCGGGCCGAAAATGCGGCCGTCGCCTACTCGACGAGCCTGGCCGGCCGCGGTCCTGGTGTGCTGGTGAAAATTGAGCACGCCCTGTTCGACCGCCTCGTCTACCGCAAACTTCGAGCCGCCCTGGGCGGGCAGGTTGCCTTCGCCGTTTCTGGCGGGGCGCCGTTGGGCGACCGCCTCGGCCACTTCTTTCGCGGCATCGGGATCACCGTCCTCGAGGGGTACGGCCTGACCGAGACAACCGCCGCAGGCACTGTCAACACGGTGGATCACCTCAAGATTGGTACGGTCGGTCGGCCCTCGCCCGGCTGCACAGTGAAGATCGCCGAGTCCGATGGCGAGGTCCTGATGAGGGGACGCCACGTATTCGCGGGCTACTGGCGTAACGAGCAGTCAAGTGGCGAGGTCCTGGTCGAGGACTGGTTCCACACCGGGGACGTCGGCGAGCTCGACGACGAGGGGTTTCTAAAGATCACCGGGCGTAAGAAGGAGCTGCTGGTCACGGCCGGCGGCAAGAACGTTGCCCCGGCGCCGATGGAGGACCGGATCCGGGCGCACCCGCTGATCAGCCAGGCAATGGTCATCGGGGACAACAAGCCGTTTATCGCCGCCCTCCTGACCATCGATTCCGATGCGCTCGGCCCGTGGCGAACCGCGCACGGAAAGCCTGAGAATGCGACCGCTTCCGACCTCGTTGACGATGCCGACTTACGCGCCGAGCTGCAGGGCGCGATCGACATGGCAAACAATTCGGTGTCCAAGGCGGAGTCGATCCGGACGTTCACGATCCTGCCGGAGGATTTCTCCGAGGCTAACGGCACGTTGACGCCGTCGCTCAAGGTGAAACGCAACGTGGTGATGCAAAACTATTCCGGCGCGGTCAACGAGATCTACAAGTCTTGACGCGAACCCGGTAGCTCGGCGGGGACGTGCTCACCGCGCAGCAATCGGCCCAACCGGTCGGCGAGCTCCTCCCAGCACCAGTACTCCTGAACCCAGGCCCGGCCCTGATCGCCCATGATCCTCGCCCGCTCCGGATCCGCCAGCAGCCCCGCCACCGCGGCCGCCACCGCGGCCAGATCACGTCCGTTGACGACGTGCCCGGTGCGGCCGGCGAGGACGGCGTCCGGGGCACCGCCGCTGTCACCTGCCACGACCGGCAGGCCCGTCGCGCTTGCCTCCAGATACACGATGCCGAGCCCCTCCACCTCCAGTCCGGCGCCTCTGGTCCGGCAGGGCATCGCGAAGACATTCCCCGCGGCATAGTGCGCCGGCAACTGCGCCCGCGGAACGCTGCCAGTGACCACCACGTGGCTGGCTACGCCCTGCTCTCGGGCCAACCGCTCAATGGTCGCCCGGTAGGGGCCGCCCCCCACGATCAGCAGAACCGTGTCCGGAACGCGGCGCTGGATCGCGGGTAGGGCCCGCACCAAGGTGTCCTGTCCCTTGCGAGCTACCAGCCGACTCACGCAGACGATTACGGGCCGGCCCCCGAGCCGGTAGCGCTCGCGGACCTCCCTGCCTCCCACGCCGGGCCGAAAAAGGCGCGTGTCGACGCCGCTTGCCAGCCGCACCATGCGGGGGTGGCGCCCGAGCGCCGGGGCCAGCCGCCGGTGGGTATAGGCGCCGAGATAGGTCACCACGTCGTTGGTCGCGCCCACCGCGCGGAGCAACTGGCGGGCGCCAGGCAGCAACGCCCAGCCCACCTCATGGCCGTGGGTGGAGGCGACCGTGCGCCCCACCCCGCCGTGCCGGCGCAGTGCTGGGGCCAGCAGCGCCAGCGGGGCGGCCGCACCGAACCAGACGCCGTCGCAGCCCTCCGCCCGCGCGATCTGCGCGGCTCGCCGGGCGACGTCCGCGCTGGGGAGCATCAACGACGTCGGGTGCCGGACCACCGGGTAGGGCAGCGCCGCGTCGAACCGGGCCGCTCCCGTCCAGGCGGGCGCGTAGAGCACGATGTCACCAGGCGGCTGGCGAACCGCCAGTTCGTGTACGAACGCCTGGATGCCACCCGGGCGCGGCGGATAATCGTTAGTCACGACCAGCGTTCGAGGGCTCACCCGTTCCCGTGCCCGACCCCGATACGCACCGTCGCCCGCCAGGCTGCGGTAAAGGCTGCGGGGCTCTGCTGCAGCACCTTTTGCAGTCCAGCCGACACTGCCTGATCGCCCGCGAGGGAACTCGCACCGACCGCCCGGTAGAGCGCGACCAATCCGGCCTGCCCACGCTCCTTCGAAATCACCCGGCAGGCCAGCCAGGACTGCTCGTAGGCGGCCGCAAGCGAAGGGTTGGTGGCCCGGAAATCGGCGTCAGCCGGCAGCATCGAGGGCAATCCCTGCTCACGTACCTGGGCGGCCAGTTCTTGCGCGACGACCGGTACCGACAGTCCCGAGTGCAGGAAACCGACGTAGTCAGCGAACCCCTCGACCAGCCATAGCGGCATCGCGTCCGTCGTGGATTGGCGGGCGGCCACGTGCGCAATCTCGTGGGTGAACACGATGCGCCGCCCGAGGGGTGACAGGTTCGCGAACGGGGTCGGGTTGAGGGCGATCCGATCGCCGACCTGCTGTGGTGGGCCGTGCCCGGTGCTGTGCAGTTCGGTGGACTGAACGGCGGCGATCTGCGACAGGTCACCGTTTTCGTGGATGAGCGCACCCAACTCGGCCTGGGTGGCCGGCAGGAGCACCACCACCTGCTGCGCCCAGTCGGTTCCCCACACGGCGGTGACGTCAGGAATGTCGCGGTCGGCCTCGTCCGCGGCCTGGCGCAATGACGCACCGGATTGGGGATGGCCGAGCACGAGCGTGTGCCGGCCGCGGTAGACCTGGATCGGCCCGAAATCCCACAGGTCGCGGTCCGCCGGCCGCTGGAGAGGTGCAAGATCATCATCGGCGGCGATCAGCCAGCCCCGCTGCCGGTGGACGAAGGTCAGGACCTGATGTAGCGAGACCGGTCGCCTGTCATAGCCGCTCAGGGCATAGGACTCGGTGACGTCCGAGATGAGCGTGCCGGCCGAGCCGAACCGGACCGGATGCGGACGCGCCTCAGCGGTCGCCGCCGACCCCAGCTGGTAGGAGAACGATGCGAACGGGACCTGCGCCATGTTCGCAAAGCGCTGCCGCTGGCGGGTGGCAAAGGCCACCGAGGTGGGGTCAACGCTCGCCAGGAAGGATGCCTCGTCGTGGTGGCGCACCGCGTCGGCCCGGCGGGCAAGGAGTGCCGTGACTTCCTGCTCCCGGGTGGCTGCTTCCTGCACGACGATCCGCGCCGGGTCGGCCAGCGCGCCGAGGTCGCGGTGAACCAGGGGGCCGGCCGCGGGCGAGTGCCGGTGGCCGGACTCGGTCAGCAACCAGCCCGAATCAGCCGCGACGATGCCCACGGCGAGCACGGCGACCCACGCAGCACGGCGTCGGCGCCGCAACTGTTGCCCGGTCCGGCTCACCAAGGCGAGTCTAGGCAGCAACTCACGCAGGGGCGCGGAGGGCGCTCAAGGCCGCACTGGCGCGCGCAAGGGCGGTAGCCATTGCGGTGGTGGCCGCCTCCCTTTCCCGTTCCGCCTGGCTCAACGCCGAGCGTACGTGGGCAAGCGACTCTGCCACCGGATCGAGGAGAACCGCGTAGGCACCGGCAGCCTCCGAAGGACTGCGGTACCAGCCAGCCACCGACCGCGTGAGCCAGGTCTGCTCATCGGCCACAAGATGTGCGTAGGGCTGCCAGGCTGCCGCGTAGGAGCTCACGGCACGCCGGCAGGCCTGCGCCTCTGCCGATCCGTCGGTGCTCACGCCGTTCAGGGCCAGTCGCTGCTGGGCGCTGAGGGCCGCGGTCGCGCTCGCCGTCACCAAGCCCCGCACGGCCTGCTGGTAGACCCCTACGCTGTCGCGCGCGCTACGCAGCAGGCCATCAGCCCGCGCCGCGCCGGCCGCCGCGTTCGTCACGAGCGACCTGGCGGCGACCCGGTCGCCTACGGCGGCGGCTTGGTCAGCCGCGTCTGCCGCCTCGACAGTGTGCGCAAGCTCACCGAGCTGGGCCAGGGCGGGGGAACGGGCAGCGTTCAGCTGGGCGATCGCGGCGTCGAGGTGAGCAAGGGGACCGGCGGGCGTCGGCAGCGGGTGCGCGCGAGTCGTGCTCGTCGCGCAGCCGGTGAGCAACGACGCGGTGATCGTGACGGCCGCGAAACGCTCCGCAACGCGCCGCACGCACCCACCCTAGGGCAAGGGCGCCGACCCTAGAGCCGGGTTCCCCCTAGAAGCCCACCGTAGAGCGGACGAACATCCACCCAGCCGCCGCTGTGATTTGCGTCGATCATCATGCCGTTGCCCGCGTAGATCCCGTTGTGGCCGATCCCGCCGCCCTCCTGATAGAACACGATGTCCCCGGGCTGCAGCGCGGATGCCGGGACGTGCGTCCCGTAGCCATACTGGGCCGCAGCGCTGTGCGGAAGGCTGATGCCGGCTCGGGCGAAAGCCCACATCACCAGGCCCGAACAGTCGTAGGCATCCGGGCCCGCCGCGCCGTAGGCGTAGGGCTTGCCGCGCTGGCTAAGGGCCGCGTCCAGCACGGTCTGGGCCACGCCGGAGCCGGCCGGCAACGCCGCGCCCCCGCCGCTCGACGGGGTGCTCAGCGGGACGCGAGTTGCCGCGCGGGACGCTCGCTCCGCGGCGGCGGCGGCTCGGGTCGCGTCGGCGGCTCGGGTCGCGTCGGCGGCTCGGGTCGCGTCGGCAGCTCGGGTCGCGTCGGTAGCTCGGGCCGCGGCTTCGGCTTGTTGGGCCGCCTGCTGGGCCTGAAGTTGCCGACGCTGGTCGGCGCGGAGCCGGCTCAGGACCCCCTGCTGTTGGTCGATCAGGCCCTGCACGGCCTGCTGGGCGCCCCGCAAGTTCGCGACCTGCGCCGCCGCGGCGGCGGCGCGGTCGGCGGCGCTGCGCCGCAGCCCGGACAGCTGGGTCTGTTCCGCGCGGATGGCCACCAACTGGTTGGTCCGCGACCGGGCGATCTGATCCAGGTTGGCCGCCCGATCGAGAACGGCGGCGGTGTCGGCGCCGCCGCTTGCCAGCAGCCCGGTCACCGGATCGGTTGCCCCGCCGGTATATGCAGCGGCCGCGAAGACCGACGCCCGCTGGCGCAGCGCCGCCAACCGGCCGGTTGCGTCCGACACCGCGTTGGCCGCCACGACGGCACGGCGGCTAGCAAGGTCCGCGGCCAGGCGCCCGGCATCGAATGCCTCAACAGCGGCGCCCTCCCGGGCCTGCAGGTCGGCGAGCTGCGCCTGCGCCTGATCGACGGTAATCGTGGGATCGGCGCCGCTCGTGCTCGCGGGGAGCAGCGCCAAGGGAGCGGCCAACACCACGCCAAGCACCACCAGCCGAAGGCCGGGACGTGGGGGCCGGGTAGGCAGGCAAGGCGGGTGCTGCGGCGCGAACTCGCCGCGCCGCACCAGGGGGGTCGCCACGAAGGCGGCACTCCTTCACTTCCGAAACCACCTACCGGGTGAGCTGACGGGTTCGGGCGGGAAGTCGGCCCTACAGCGCGGCGGAGGGCATCCCCCACCAGCGCCGATTCACCCCGAGGGACGTGGGTCCCCGGTTCCGCCCACGCTGCGGGCGAATTCGGCGGTGTCCGCCACCGCAACCTTCATCGGATGCTGGAGAGCGGCGGGACAGGAGGCAGCCTAGTCACCCGCAAATGACCGAGGCAAGCGCTGACGCCCCGTCGGCTACCCGGAGGCAACCCGCTCAACACGCTCAGTCACAAGCAAGGGGGTCACCGGCGGCCCCGTCCCAGGCAACGGAGTCACCGGCGACCGGGGCGCGGGCGACGGGGTCGCGATGCGCGGGACGCGCGGCTCGTGCCGCAGCGACGGGACCAACCCAACGGTGGCGAGACTATGCAGCGCGCGGCGATCGATGTCGTCTGCCTCAAGACCGCCCGGGCTGTCGAGCACGATCGCCACCACGCAGTCCGTACACGCGTCGCCCTTGACTTGGCAGGTTCCGCAGTCGATCAACATAGGGGTCTCCCTGTCCGCGCCGGTGCTGGCGACCAGCGACGGGAGGGACGCTAGGGACCACCTCCGACATTCGGGGCGCCCGCACTCAGAGCACCCGGTAGGTCAGGTACCCACCGCCGGACGCGGCACCAACTCCACGCAGTCAACGTTGCTGCACCAGCGGCAGGTCACATGCTCGGCGCTGTCGGCCAGCACGTCGCGCTCCTCGATGGTCTGCGCGCCCGTCAGATCCACGTGCACGAAGTCGCGGGTTCGCGTCGTCCGGGCGACGTCGAAGCGGGTCAGGTTGCCGCAAGACGTGCAACGCCAGCGGGTGGTTGCGTCGGGCAGCGGGATTGGCACCCCGGCAGGCTAGTCACTCACCCGGCGGCCCGTTTGCCGCGCTCACCTTGCCTGCAGCCCCGCTCGCGTGCGCGCGATCTGGGCCCACCGCTCGGCAATCTCGCCGACGCAGTACCCGCTTGCACCATGTACCTGCAAGACGGTCTCGGCCGCGAACCACGCGGCGTCGGCCGCCTCCGGCAACGCGGCGGCGAGATCCATCGGGTCGCCGAACTCCGCAGCCCGCCAGATCAGCGCCCGTCCCCCCGTGAGGCGCGCCGCTGCGAACGCGAACGCGTGCCGCTGCACCTGGAACCGCGACAGGGGACGACCGAAGGCGCATCTTCGCGAGGCATAGGCCGACCCGAGCACGACGAGTTGCTCGCCGCTTCCCAGCAGCGCCGCGGCCAGTGTGAGGTCCCCGCTGACCAGCGAAACAGCACCGGCACGCCCGCACTCCTCGGCGACGGCGAGGGCGACGGGAAAAGGCACATCCCGGCCGAGAAGCCCCGTACCAGACAATGCCTTACGGGCCGACGACCTATCCCCCGACGCGAGCGCCCGCCGCGCGCTATCGCGGGGGGCCCGAACCTCGTCGTCCTCGCGAACTGGGACGAGGCTCATGGCATCGCCGCTTGGATCAGCCGCTGCGCCTCATCCAACGCGGCCGCCTCAACCGAGTGATCGGCGCGACGAAAGTCAAGTTCGGCTTCCGCGTCGATCGGGATCACGTGCAGATGTACGTGCGGCACCTCGAACCCCAGCGCAGCCAGGGCGACCTTCCGGCTGGGGAACGCCTCCGCTACCGCCTTTGCCACCGTCCGCGCCGCCGCAAAAAGCGCCTGGCTATTGGTCTGGTCGAGGTCATACCAGTTGTCCACCTCCACCCGCGGTACGACCAGCGTATGTCCGGGTCGTACGGGCGCAACCGTGAGGAAGGCAACCACCAGTGGATCGCGGTAGACGAATCGGCCGGGTAGTTCGCCGGCGATGATGCGGGTGAAAAGGCTGGTCATGCAGGCAACTTAGACTGGCGTCACTCCACGCTTACGAATGGGGCGCAGTACCTTTTTGCGCTCTGCCTTTTCCAGGGCGTGCACGACGGTGGCCCTGGTGTCGGCCGGATCGATCACCTCATCGACGAAGCCCATCTTCGCGCTTAGGTACGGGCTGATCTGGGCGCGAATCCCGGCCACCAGCTGGGTTCGCAACCCCTCCCGCTCGGCTGGCGCGGCCGCGTCTATCTGCTTGCGGAAAAGGATATTCACCGCCCCTTCGGGCCCCATGACCGAGAACTCGCCAGAAGGCCAGCTGGCTACATGGTCCGCCTCATACTGGCGGCCGGCCATCACGAAATAGCCTGCGCCATACGCCTTTCGCAACACAATAGTAATCTTCGGAACGGTAGCCTCGGAAACGTTGAACAACATCTTCGCGCCGTGCCGGATGATCCCTTGGTGCTCGACCGCCTTGCCGACGACGAATCCAGGAACATCGACCAGGAACACCAGCGGTAGCTCGAAGCTGTCGCAAAGGTTAATGAAACGGGCCGCCTTATCCGCGGAGTTCACATCCAGGGCCCCCGCTTGGACCAGCGGCTGGCTGGCGACCATCCCCACCGAGCGCCCGTCAAAGCGGGCGAAGCCGGTGATGATGCTCTTGGCCCAGTCGGGTTTCATGGGGAAAAAACTGTCCGCGTCGACAATCGCCGCGATGACCCGGCGCATGTCATAGGCCTGGCGGGGGTTGGCGGGCACGATGTCGTAAAGCTCCTCGGAGCGGCGAGATGCCTCTTCGGTCGCTTCTACCCGGGGCAACGGATCGCCATACCGGGAGGGCAGGTACGAAAGGTAGGACCGAACCGTTGCCAGGCAGTCGGCGTCATCGACGCACTCCCGGTCAGCAACACCCGAAATCTTGTTGTGGACGGCCGACCCGCCCATCTCCTCTTCAGTCACATCCTCCCCAGTGGCCGCCTTCACCAGGTAGCGGCCGGCAAGTGCCATCGAGCTGGTGCCCTTCACCATCGGCACGAAATCGCACAGAGCCGGAATGTAAGCAGTCCCGGCACTACACGGGCCGAGCATCGCGGCGACCTGGGGTACGACTCCGGACATTGTGGTTATCTCACGAAACAGGTCCCCGGCACCGGCGAACGCCGCCCCGACGGACTCGGTGACGCGAGCTCCCGCCGAGTCGAGCAGATAGACGATGGGCGTGCCATGTTTTACCGCGAAGTCCCTGGCGCGTGCGGCCTTCCGCTCCCCGTGCTGTCCGATGCTGCCTGCGAGAACGGTGAAGTCGTAGGCGATGACCGTGACGGGGCGTCCATCCACCCGACCGACCCCCGTGACGCACCCGTCGGCTGGTGTGCGCTTGCCTTGCGATTGGGGGGAGTCCAACGCCTCAGCGAACAGCCCCGCCTCCTGGAAAGTTCCGGCGTCGAACAACAACGTCAGCCGCTCCCGCACGGTCAGCTTTCCGAGCGAATGCTGGCGTTCGACCAGATCCGGCCCGCCCATCAGCAGGGCCTGCTCGCGGCGCGCCGCGAGGTCGGCGGCCATCTCCTTCAGGCTCAGAGGGGGGTTCAAGCGGGCGGGCCTTCCATGCTGGGCGGCGGGATCGGATGCGGGGATCGGGTCATTGTGTCCGAGGCGGGTTCTAGCTTCGCGCACCATGACTACCGCGCCGGTGCAGAGCAGCTTCGACGAGCTCGGTACCGCCCTGCGCGAGGTCACCTTCGTGGTGGTCGATCTTGAAACAACCGGCGGCTCCCCCGAGTCGTGCGACATCACCGAGGTCGGCGCCGTCAAGGTCCGGGCCGGTGAGGTCCTCGGTGAATTCCAGACTCTCGTCCGACCCGGCGCGCCCATCCCCCCCCTTATCGCCGTCCTCACCGGCATCACCGATGCGATGGTGGCGGGGGCGCCTAGCGTCGCCGCCGTTCTCCCGGCCTTCCTGGAATTCGCCCGGGGGGCCGTGTTGGTGGCCCACAATGCCCCGTTCGACCTGGGCTTCCTGCGCCGTGGTGCCGAGAGGCTCAATCTTGGGTGGCCCAGCTTTACCTCCGTCGACACCGCCCGCCTAGCCCGGCGCGCGTTGACCCCTGACGAGGCGCCGAACTGCCAGCTCGCGACGCTCGCGCGGCTTTTTCACACCCCTACCCAACCCTGCCATCGGGCCCTTTCGGACGCCCGCGCCACCGTGGGGGTGCTGCACGGTCTGCTCGAACGGGTCGGCAGCCTCGGCGTGCAGTCACTCGAGGAGTTGTGCGCATTCTCTGCACAGGTTCCCGAACGGGTCCGCCGAAAGCGATACCTCGCCGACGGATTGCCCACCGGACCAGGCGTCTACATCTTCCGTGACCGGCAGGAGCGCCCGCTGTATGTGGGACGGTCGCATGAGCTACGCAACCGGGTTCGGTCCTACTTCACCGCAGCCGAGACCCGGACGCGGATGGCCGAGATGGTCTCGCTGGCAGAACGGGTAGATGCCGTGCCCTGCGCAACCGACCTTGAGGCGCAGGTTCGCGAGCTGCGACTCATCGCGCAGTTGCAGCCCCGCTACAACCGTTCCGGCCGGGCCACTCGGGCTTGTCTTTGGATCAAAATGACGGTGGAAGCCTTCCCCCGGCTCTCGCTAGTCCGAACGGTGCGGGCCGACCAGGCCATCTACCTGGGACCTTTTCGCGCCCGGCGAACTGCCGAGCAAGCCATGCACGCCCTGCACGACGCCGTCCCCCTTCGGCGATGCACGCTTCGGCTGAACGCGCGCACGACCGTTTCGCCGTGCGCGCTGGCTGCCATGGGACGCTGCGGCGCCCCGTGTGACGGTCATGAGGATGTCGCCGCTTACGACATCCACGTCCAACGGGTCAGCCGGGCGCTCACTGCCGATCCAGGCGAGGTGATCGCTACCCTGCTGCGCCGAATCGAGCGGTTGGCTGAGTCTCAGCGCTACGAGCAGGCGGCCACCGAACGCGATCGCCTGGCAGGTCTGGTCCACGCCACCCACCGACTGCAGCGCCTGATGAGCTTCACGATGGTCAATGAGGTGGTCGCCGCACGTCCACACTGCGGCGGATGGGACCTCGCCGTGATCCGGCATGGGCGCCTCGCCGCCGCGGGCCACGCCCCCTGCGGGCAACGGCCAGGGGTCTGGGTGAACGCCGCCCTGGCCACAGCCGAAACGGTGCTGCTCGGCGCTGGGCCCATCCCGGCGGCGTCCGCGGAGGAGACCGACACCATTTTGCGCTGGCTGGAGCAACCCGGAACCCGGCTGGTAGCGGTGACGGGAAGGTGGGCCAGCCCCGCCTACGGCGCGGGCCGGTTCGCGAAGCTCGCGGCGATGTCCCGCGAGCACCCCGGGCGCTCGGCCGACCCGTTCCGCGACAGACGGGGCTTGCGGCCAGCGGGGCCCGGGTTGTGAGCGCTGCCCAGTTACCCGCGGCTAGCATCCACCGCAGTCGACAGAGGGAGCCTTAGTGATCACTGCCATCGTCCTGGTCACCGCCGAAGTCGACCGGATCCCGGAGGTGGCCGAGGCGCTCGCCAGCCTCGACGGCGTCAGCGAGTGCTACTCCGTGGCGGGGGACGCCGACCTGGTGGCGATCGTCCGGGTGCACACCCACGAGGAGATCGCCGACACCATCGCGGGGCGGATAAACCGGACGGATGGAATCCTCGCGACGACCACGATGATCGCTTTCCGGGCCTACTCCCGTCACGATCTCGAGGCGGCCTTCTCCTTGGGCGCGCAGGCATAGGGCCGGTCGACCTCGCTGGCGTGTCGGCAACCGGGCCAACGGCGCCCGAGCAGTTCAGCCGACCCGGGCGGCCTGGCTGCTTTGCACCCAGCGGTCCAGCGCCGCCGCCGCCGCGCCACCGTCCACGCTGGCGGCACCGAGCGCGAGGGCTTCGGCAAGCTGATCTGTGAGGGTTCCCTCACCCGGTCGCCACGCCACGAGCCCGGCCGCCGCATTGAACAGCACCGCATCTCGGATCGGACCCGGGTTTCCGGCGAGAAAGTCTCGACACACCCTCGCGTTGTGTGCCGCGTCGCCGCCGACGAGATCACCCGCCATCAACCCGAACACTGCTGGATCGACGACCCGCTCGGTGACAGCCAGACCCTTGACCCACCAGATTGTCGATGTGGTCGAGGTCGTGAGCTCGTCGAGACCATCGTCCCCGCGCACCACAAGCGCGTCGACCCCCCTCCGGGCAAATACCTCCGCCATGATCACGCCCAGGCGCGCGTCCGCCACCCCCACGACCTGCGCAGCCGGACGCGCCGGGTTGGTGAGCGGCCCCAGCACATTGAACACGGTAGGGACCCCCAACTCCCGTCGAGGCCCGGCGGTGTGGCGCATCGACGGGTGAAAGACCGGCGCAAAGCAGAAGGCTGGGGCTCCTGCGGCAACACACGCTGCCACCCCGGCCGGCGGCAGATCGATGGCAACACCTAGCTGCTCCAGTAGGTCCGCCGAGCCGCACAGGGAGGACGCCGACCGGTTGCCGTGCTTCACGACCTGTGCACCGCAGCCGGCCAGCACCAGTGCGGCCATGGTGGAGATGTTCACCGTGTTCGCCCGATCACCACCGGTACCGCAGGTGTCCACGGCCCGCACCCCGTCAGGCAGCAGGACGGATGCGGCCAACTCCAGCATCACGGACGCTAGGCCGGCCACCTCCTGCGAGGTCTCCCCCTTGGCCCGCAACGCGACAACGAACCCGGCGACCTGCGCGGATGAGGCCTCGCCGGTCATGATTTGACGCATCGCCCAGGCGGTCTGGTCCTCCAGCAGCGACTCGCCATGGAGCAACGCCGTCAACAGTTCGGCCCACCGGGTCATGCCCCCTCCGCGACCGGCTCGATGTGCAAACAGGGTGCCATCGCGGTCAGGTCAGCCAGTGCGTGCCCTTCGGCGGTGCCGGCAACGAGGTCACGGACCAAGCTCACCACCAGCGCGTCGTACGAGCCAGCAAAGGGACGCTCGCACCGCGGGCATCTGCCGGCGGCCGCGGCGCGCAGCACTTGATCGAGGGTGAAGCCCTCGCCACAGCGACCGCACCAGGCTCGCCGAACAGGGACGGTCGTTGCCATCTGCGGCCGTCAGGCCCGGCGCAAACCGAAGCCAGTTTTCGGCGCCGCCACCGGCGAGCGCGCGCCGCGGGCGGTCAACAGACGAACAACCGCCTCGGTGAGCGCGAACGGATCCACTGGAAGCGCAAGCACCGCATCGGCCCGCGACCAGGCGGCCAGCCAGCGGTCGTCGGGTCGGGCAATCATCAGCAAAGTCGCCGGGCAGTCCCGAATCTCGTCCTTCATCTGCCGCGCCAGACCCATCCCGCCAGTCGGCCACGCTTCCGCGTCGAGGACGCACAGATCGATGCCGCCCGCGTCGATGGCCGCCACGACTGCCTTACCGTCGGCGCACTCCACATACTCAACGCGCCCGATTTCGGGGCTGGGAGTCCTTCCGAGGGCCAGCCGGACCCCCGATCGGAGTTCAGGATCATCGCTGTAAACCAGAACGGTGCTCACGAGCTGGTGATGCTACCGGCCGTGGCGTAAGTCGCTGGGTAAGTGAGGTCAGGGCCGGTTGTTGGGGCCCTTCCACGGGATCCCGACGGTATGGGCGTAGCAGTTCGGTCCCGGGTTGTACGCGGACAGTCGTTCCGCGCACACCGTGCATGCCCGGCTCGGCGCACCAACGGGCTGCGCCTTCGCAACCGGCTTGAGGGTCGCTCCGGTCGGGCGAGTGCCGGAAGCCATCGCGTGCCCACTCCTCGCGTCGGGACGGGTGTGTTGCCAACCGGGCCCCCAACGAGGTCTGCCGGCTGCTGCGAGCGTAAGTGACGGCGCACGCGAAGGTCAACGCCAGACGTGACAGCACCCGCGGCGGTCGACGTCACCGCCGGGCGACCGAAGCTCACTCACCGCCTCGGCACGCCGCTGGCCCGGCCACCGCGCAAGTCTTCGGGCCCGCGCGCCCCGTCGCGCCCCCAGTGGGGCCCCATGCCAGAATGCCCACGTGGCTGCCGCAACAGCGCTGGAGAGAGCGCCCGTCCACAGCTCCCAGGATCGCCCGTCAATGGTGTCAGTAGGAACCATCATCTGGCTGTCCAGCGAGTTGATGTTCTTCTCCGCGCTGTTCGCGATGTACTTCACGATCCGGTCGGTCAGCCCCGAGTGGCCCCCGCCGGGTGAAGCGCCAAAGGTGGCCTACTCCGCGGTTTTCACGGCGATTTTGATCGCCTCCTCGCTCACCTGCCAGCTGGGCGTGTTCGCAGCCGAGAAGGGTGACGTCTACGGCCTGCGTCGCTGGTACTCGTTGACGTTTTTCATGGGCCTGCTGTTCGTCCTCGGCCAGGCGAACGAATACCGCATGGAGGTCGTGGCTGGCCACACTCTTAGCCACAATGCCTACTCCTCGGCGTTCTACCTGACCACCGGTTTTCATTTCCTGCACGTGTGCGGCGGCCTGGTGGCGTTCCTGTTTGTATTGGCCCGCAGCCGAATGGGGCCGTTCACCCCTGGCCGCGCGTCCTCAGCGATCGTCACGTCGTACTACTGGCACTTCGTTGACGTGGTCTGGATCGGCCTGTACGCGACCATTTACCTCATCCAGTGAGCGGCTCAGTGACCCTCCCCTCTGACTTGTCCCCACGTCGACGCCGATCGGTCCCATTCGGGGCCTACCTCGTGCTGGCGTTGCTGGCCACCGCCGGTCTGTGGGCATTCCTCGCACCATCCGGTTCCGCAGCGGGAAGCGATAACAGTCCGGCTGTCACCCGCGGCAAGGAGTTGTTCGCCCAGGGTTGTGCGTCCTGCCATGGGCTGCAGGCCCAGGGCGTCGACGGCCGGGCGCCGTCCCTGATCGGGGTGGGATCCGCGGCCGTGGACTTCCAAGTGAGCAGCGGCCGCATGCCCCTGGCACAGATCGGGGTCCAAGCCGATCGCCATCCCTCGCGCTACTCACAGCAGGAAATTGACGACCTCGCCGCCTACGTGGACTCCCTGGGTGGGGGCCCGGCCGCACCGGCGTTCAACGCCGCTGACGTGCAGCGGTCAAACCTGTCGAAGGGCGGGGAAATCTTCCGCGCCAACTGCGCCTCCTGCCATAACTTCGCGGGCGTCGGGAACGCGCTCGACAAGGGCCGTTACGCTCCTAGTCTCGGCCAGGCAACGGGCAAGCAGATCTACGAAGCCATGCTTACGGGCCCGGAGTCAATGCCGATTTTCGGCGACAAGCAGATCACTCCTGAGCAGAAGGTGGCGGTCGTGCGCTATGTGCAGTCCCTTCGCAAGGGGGCGGACCCGGGCGGAGCCAACCTCGGTCACCTCGGGCCGGTGCCCGAGGGCCTGGTAGCCATCCTGATCGGCATTGGGGGCCTAGTGGGCGCGTCGCTATTCATCGGGTCGCGATCATGAGCGAGGCCAGCGCCGGAGACCGGACAGTGGACCGGAAGGCCGACCGGTCGGCGGAGCGCATCGTGTCGTCGTTTTTCCTGCTCTCCGCCGCCGGCGCGATCTTCTTTTTCGTGACGTACTGGATCCACGCCAAGACCGACCTTTTCGTCAACGCCCTGCTGGGCACTTCCCTCGCCGTGACGCTATTCGGAATGGGCATGGGCGCCATTCTGTGGGCCAAGCTGCTCATGCCAGCTGAGGAGGCCGTCCAGGAACGGCACCCGTTCGGGTCCCCCACCGAGGACGCGTCAGAGGCTGGCGAGACCTGGAACGCAGGCGTCCAGGGAAGCGGTATCGCTCGGCGTCCCTTGCTGCGCCGCAGCCTGCTACTGGCCAGCAGCCTGCTCGTGCTGCCGGTGATCGCTCCCTTGCGCTCCCTCGGCGACAAGCCGAAGGGCGAACTCAAGCACACGTTCTGGTCGAAGAACGCGCGAATGGTCCTCGCCGATGGAACTCCACTGAAGCTGGACAGCTTGGAGCCCAACGCGATCGCCACGGTCTTCCCCGAGGGCCATACCGACATCGAGGCGGCAGCGAACTCGTCCGCCCTGCTGCTGCGGCTGCCCGACGAGGTGATCACTGACAAGATCCGGCCGAAGTCGCATCAGGGCTACATCGTGTTGTCCCAGATATGTACCCATGCTGGCTGCCCAGCTCGGCTCTACAGCCAGCAGACGCACACGCTGGTCTGCCCATGCCACCAGTCGCAGTTCAAGGTCCTCGAAGGCGCGAGGCCGGTGTCTGGGCCGGCGACTCGCTCGTTGCCACAACTGGCGATCACATCCGACTCGGACGGATACTTACGCGCATTGCGGGACTTCGATGAGCCCGTGGGGCCCGGCTTCTGGGAGCGCTCATGAGTGGTGGCGGCACGATCTCGCCGACAGATCCAGGCGGTCCGCCCGAGGTCTTCGACTCGCGCAGCCCCAAGTCTTCGCCCACTGGGGTGGGTAAAGCGATAGGGGGCAGCGGTCGTTTCCTCGACAATCGGATGGGCGGTTCCGCATTCTTCCGTGAATCCCTGAACAAGGTCTTCCCCGACAACTGGTCGTTCATGATCGGGGAAATCGCGCTTTACAGCTTCGTCATCTTGCTGCTCACCGGCACCTATCTCACACTCTTTTTCCACGACTCAACCCAGCAGGTCATCTACCACGGGTCCTACACCCGCCTGCAGGACGTGTCGATGAGCGACGCCTACGCCTCGACGCTGAACATCTCCTTCGATGTGCGAGCAGGCCTGGTCATTCGCCAGATCCACCATTGGGCGGCGCTCCTTTTCATCGCAGGCATGGTGGTACACGCCAGCCGGGTCTTTTTCACCGGCGCGTTCCGCAAGCCGCGTGAAATCAACTGGCTGATCGGTGTCGGCCTCATGGCCCTGGGAATCGGCGAGGGCTTCGCCGGCTACTCACTGCCCGATGACCTGTTGTCCGGCACCGGCCTGCGCATCGCCTACTCGATAGCCCTGTCCATCCCTGTGGTGGGCACCTGGGCCGGTTACCTCGTATTCGGCGGCCCTTACCCCGGCACGAGCATCATCCCGCGGCTCTACGTGATCCACATCCTGTTGATCCCAGGGATCATCCTGGCCCTGATCACCGCCCACCTGGGGATCCTGTGGCACCAAAAGCACACGCAGTTCCCCGGCCCTGGAAAGACCGAGAACAACGTCGTCGGTGAGCGGATGTTCCCGGTGTACAGCGCGAAGGCCGGCGGCTTTTTCATGATCGTATTTGCCATGCTGGCGGCCCTCGGTGGGCTGGCGCAGATCAACCCGATCTGGCTGTACGGGCCCTACGATCCGTCGAATGTTTCAGCCGGTTCCCAACCGGACTGGTACGTCGGGTTCCTCGATGGGGCCGTCCGAATCATGCCGAACTGGGAGTTCCGCGGGTTCGGCCACACCATCCCGTTCATGCTGCTGGTGCCCGGAGCCGTGATCCCGGGACTGATGTTCGCCGCGTTCGCGCTCTACCCCTTCCTTGAAGCCCGGTTCACCGGAGACCACGCCTACCACAACCTGCTCCAACGACCACGGGACGCACCGACCCGAGCGGGCTGCGGCATGATGGCGCTGACCTTCTACAGCGTGATGTGGGCGTCCGGTGGAAACGATGTCATGTCCTCGATCTTCCATGTGAGCCTCAACGCCCTGACGTGGGCCGGTCGGATCCTTCTCATCATTGCGCCGCCGATTGCTTACAAGGTGACGAAACTAATTTGTATCCAACTCAAACGCAAGGAGGACGAACAGATCCACCACGGGTACGAGACGGGTGTCGTTCGACGCCTTCCATCCGGTGAGTACATCGAGGTGCACGCGCCGCTCCCCGCCGCGCACCAGCCGGTCCTCACCCCGGTGGAGACCACGACCTTCGCGCAGCTCACGAACGGCACACGCGCGGCTAACGGCTCCCACGGGGCTAACGGCTCGAACGGGGCTAACGGCTCGAACGGGGCTAACGGCTCGAACGGGGCTAACGGCTCGAACGGGGCTAACGGGGCTAACGGCTCGAAGAAGGAGCTACTTCCGGTCGGCAGCGGGGCGGATCAGCCCGATCACTCTGAGCACCGCGGCGGAATTCTCGGGTTCTTCCGCCCCTGACCGGCTGGGATCTTTGCGGCCTGGCGGCCCAGGCCCGGCGAGGGCCGCCGAGGGCCGCCGGAGCCGAGATTTTGAGTCAAGTTTGCTCTTCCGGGCCTAGCTTGAACGGCGTGGCGTTGGCCAGGCTCGGTCCACAGCGGTATCGAAAGCGAACCTAACCTGCTATTACGCACTTCGCGTGATGGTCAGAATTTCCTGGGCGTAGCGAGTGGCGACGGTCGGCCACGCTGACCGCGGGTCCCCTGCGTGAGCCTGCCATGAGACCAGACCTGGGCCCACGGCATGGCTTGTCGTGCTGGGGCGAAGCCCCGTTAGTAATGACCGCCCATCCCCATCGGATCGATCCCGATGAGCTCTTCGGTGTGCGTGTTGTTGCCCCGGTAGTGCTCGAACAACAAGCCGGACAGGGTGAACAGCAGCGCGGCCACTCCAATAAAGGTGATCCACAATCCGAAGATGATGCCGAGGAAGGCCGTGTTGACGGAGAAGGCCATCCCCACTGGCCAGACGCTGCCAGGGCTAAAGTGCGCAAGGTCGCCGGCCCCCTCACTGATATCGGCGTCCCCGCGATCCTCCGGCCGGGGGCCCATCCGTCGTGCGGTGTAGGTCAGGTAGAACCCGGATAAGCCGCCGAGGCCCGCGGCAAGCGCAATACAGGTGGTCCCGGTCGGATCACCCGACATGTACCAGTACACGACGTCCACCAGCGCCAAAAAGATCGCGATGAAGCCGAAAAAGTAGCCCTCGACCTTGCCCATCGTGTCCTTCCTTACCGCAGTGCCGGCGTCGCGTGCGTGTCATCGCGGCGCGCGACGTGGGGGTAGTGCAGGTCGAACGCCGGACGTTCCGACCGGATCCGCGGCAGCGACAGAAAGTTGTGGCGTGGGGGTGGGCATGACGTGGCCCACTCCAACGAGTTTCCGTGGCCCCAGGGGTCGTCGGTGGTGACGTGCAAGCCGGACCGATGGGTCTTCCAGACGTTCCAGAAGAACGGGAACATTGACACCGCAAGGATCACCGCGCCCAACGAAGACACTGTGTTCAATGTGGCGTACTGCGGGTCGTAGGAAACGTAGCGGCGCGGCATGCCCTTGATCCCCAGCCAGTGCTGGACCAGAAACGTCACGTGGAATCCGATGAACAGCAGCCAGAAGTGTACCTTGCCCAACCGGTCGTCGAGCATCTTGCCGGTGAACTTCGGCCACCAGAAGTAGAAGCCGGCGAACGTGCCGAACACCGCCGTTCCGAACAGCACGTAATGCATGTGCGCCACGACGAAGTAGGAGTCCGTCACATGGAAGTCGATCGGCGGGCTGGAGAGCAGCACGCCGGTAATGCCGCCGAAAAGGAAGGTGATCAAAAAGCCGAGGCTGAACAGCATCGGCGTCTCGAAGGTGATTGAACCCCGCCACATCGACCCAATCCAGTTGAAGAACTTCACCCCAGTGGGAACCGCGATGAGGAAGGAAAGGAACGAAAAGAAGGGCAGCGAGACTGCTCCGGTGGCAAACATGTGATGCGCCCATACGGTCATGGACAGCGCGCCAATGGAGATGGTGGCGAACACCAACCCCTTGTAACCGAACAGGGGCTTGCGCGCAAAGACCGGGAAGATCTCGGTGAAGACCCCGAAGAACGGCAGAGCCACGATGTAGACCTCAGGGTGGCCGAAAAACCAGAACAGGTGCTCCCACAAGATCGCGCCGCCGGTCGCGGAGTCGAAGATGTGTGACCCGAACCGGCGGTCGACCTCCAGGGCCAGCAATGCTGCGCCGAGTACCGGAAAGGCCACGAGGGCGAGCAGCGCGGTCACCAGCATGTTCCAGGTGAAAATGGGCATCCGGAACATGGTCATACCAGGCGCTCGCAAGGTCAGGATCGTGGTGATGAAGTTGACCGAGCCCAGGATCGTGCCCAGCCCGGTCAGCGCCAACCCGAGGATCCACATATCCGCGCCGACCTCGGGGGAAAAGATTTGGCTGTTCAGCGGGGCGTAGGCGAACCATCCAAAGGCGGCCGCTCCACCGGGAGTAATGAACCCCGCGAGCACGGTCAGGCCGCCGAACAGGAACAACCAATAAGCAAAGGCATTCAGTCGCGGAAACGACACGTCCGGCGACCCGATTTGCAAGGGCACAATGAAGTTGGCGAAACCGAACGCCATGGGTGGCGCAAATAGAAACATCATCAGGGTGCCGTGCATGGTGAACAGCTGATTGTAGGTCGACGGCGAAAGGAAATCATCGGCCGGACGGGCCAACTCGGCTCTCATCAACTCGGCCATGACGCCCGCTGCGAGGAAAAAGAACGACGCCGTGACCATGTAGAGCACTCCGATGCTCTTATGGTCGGTGGTGGTCAAGTATCCGCGCAGGCCGATACTTTGACGCTTTGCCGGTGGGTGGCCGTGGCTACCCGGCTCGCGTGCGGCCGCCGGTGGCGCGGAAATCAACGTCACGAAAAACTCCCCACAGGAGTGGTCGAAAGCACCCAGTCCGGAATATGGGCGGTCTGTCCATCGGACTTCTTCTGCTCTAAGAAACTCCGGTAGTCGGCCGGTGAGACAACCTTGAGTTCGAAATTCATCCTGGCGTGGTCATAGCCGCAAAGCTCGGCGCAGTGGCCGCGAAACTTACCCTCGCGGGTGATCTTGCTCACTTCCCAGGTATTCGTGCGCCCAGGGATGACGTCTTCCTTGAATAGCAGGGCGGGCACCCAGAAAGAGTGGATGACATTGTCGCTGTGCTCTTGGAATTGGACCGGCGTGCCGCTTGGGAGGACAAGGGTCGGTTCAGTGGTGTTGGACGAGCCTGTCACAAACGCGGCATCACCGCTGGGAATGCCGACCTTGCCGCTGTCATTGAGGTATCGGAACGTCCATCCCCATTGGAAGCCCTCAACGTCGATGACGGTGACGCCATGAGCGGCGGGAGCGGCAGTCGTCTTCGTGACGTAAATCTCGTCACGTGCGGTATAAAAGAATAGGGCAAGAACAATAATGAATGGCACGACCGTGTAGAGCATCTCGATCGGAAGGTTGTAATGCACTTGCTTGGGCAACTCGTCATTACGGCGGCGGTCCCGGACCATCGTGGTGATGATCAGGAGAACAACGAAGCCGCCGACCACCGACGCGGCGATACACGAACCGATCCATAGGGCCCGTGCGCGCTCGGCCTGCGGGCTGATGCCCTTGGGAAACCCGAAGGACGGGTCGCAGGCGGTGGTGCTCAACATCAGAGCCAACGCGGGAATCGCGTACCGCAACGGTCGCCATCTACGCCACGAGCCGGGACCAGATCTCACCTTCGCGCAGCCTCTCGACGACCCCGCCATCCCCGCGTGCGCGCGAATGGACGAGCCTGACAACGACGTCGCTGAGCCTAACGCAGCGGGGGCGGCCGGCACCTGTCGGGGCGTAAGCAGCGCGGGGTGTGTGATGTCGTCGTGACCGGCGCCGCAAGTGGTTACCTGGACTGGGCCTCCACCGCGCCGCTGCACCCGGTCGCGCGGCAAACACTGCTGGAAGCCATCGATGCGGGCTGGGCGGACCCGGCTCGGCGATATGGTGTTGCGCGCCGCGCCCGCGCAGCCCTGGAGGCGGCCCGCGAACAGGTCGCGGTGTTGATCGGGGCGCGCGCAGACGAGGTAGGTTTTCCCGCCTCCGGCACGCAGGCCGCGCACCTGGCGGTCCTCGGCACCGCCCGGGCCCGGAGGCGTGCCGGGCGCGACATCGTGGTGTCGGCGGTGGAGCACTCCTGCGTGCTGCAAGCCGCCGCGCGGGCGGCAAGCAGCGCCGGTCGGGTTGTCGACGTCCCCGTTGACCGCCTCGGGCGGGTAGACGTCGCAGCATTCGGCCGCGCGATGGGCGCCCCCGACGTGGCCGTCGCGGCACTTCAGCATGCGAACCATGAGGTGGGCACGCTGCAACCAGTCTTCGAGGTGGCCGGGAGTTGCCGGGGCGCGGGCGTCCCCCTCATCGTGGATGCCGCCCAGACACTAGGGCGACTGGACCCCCCCCTCGGGTGGGACCTGTTGACCGGAAGCGCGCACAAGTGGGGCGGACCGGCCGGGGTGGGCCTGCTTGCGATCCGCACCGGCACCCGATGGAAGTCGCCCCTGCCGGAAGACGACAGAGGGTTGGTGCCTGGATTCGAAAACGTGCCAGCGATTCTGGCTGCTGCGGCGGCCCTGGCGGCCTGCGAGCAGGAACGGCGCGCCGAAGCGCCCCGACTCGCCGACCTCGTTGAACGCCTGCGCCGCGAGCTGCCGCGGCTGGTTACGGACATTGATGTCGTCGGCGATCCCGATCCGGCCGGCCGGGCGCCCCATCTGCTCACGTTTTCTGTCCTCTACATAGCCGGGGAAGCCCTGTTGGCGGAGCTAGACCGTGCCGGACTGGCAGTCTCATCGGGATCGAGTTGCACCTCATCGGCCCTCGAGCCGAGTCATGTCCTGGTGGCGATGGGTGCTCTCACTCACGGCAACGTAAGGGTCAGCCTTGGCAGGGACAGCTCCGACGCTGACGTCGAGGCGTTGCTGCGGGCTCTGCCCCCAGCGGTGGGCCGCCTGCGCGCCGGTCGATGACACTCGACTGCCGTGGGCAGCGCTGCCCACTCCCGATCATTGCCTTGGCCCGGAGGCTGCCCGATGCGGCACTCGGCGCTGTGGTCGTGCTGCTCGCCGACGATCCCGCGGCAAGGGCGGATGTCCGGGCCTGGTGCCGGATGCGAGGTCAGGAGTACCTGGGCGAGCCCGAGCCTGGCACTTTCGAGATTCGGCGCCTGCGCTAGCTGACCCCCATCAGTCCGGCAGGACGGCGGCTATCTCCGCAGCCGCCTGCGGTCCGTATGCGTCGGTGAGCCGGACCACGGCGTCGTGTCGGTCCATCACGTACTCCTGGGGTCCGACAGTCTCCAGGACATACACGGCCAGCAGGCTGCCCAAGCGGGCGCAGGCGGGAACAGGGAGATCCCCGCCGAGGCCGGCGAGCAGGCCGGCTCGGAAGGCATCCCCCACGCCGGTGGGATCAACCTTGCCCGACTCGGGGACCACTGGAATGGTGATGGCCGGTTCACCCGAGCGCTGGATTTCCACTCCCTTGCTGCCGATCGTCGTAAGCCGCACGCCGACCTGCTCAAGCACCTGCTCGTCGGTCCAGCCGGTCTTGCTGGCCAGAAGGTCGCGCTCGTACTCGTTGGTGACCAGGTACGCCGCGCCCTGCACAAGGCGCCGCAGTTCCGGGCCTTCCATCCGCGCAAGCTGCTGGCTGGGGTCCGCCAGTAGTGGGTAGCCCGCGCTGCGAGCCTCCTGGGTGTGACGCAGCATCGCTTCCGGGTCGTTCGGGCTGACGACTACAAGATCGATCCCACCGAGCCGCTCCGCAACCGGCGCCAGGGAGATGTTTCGGGCCTCACTCATTGCGCCCGCATAGAACGACGCGATTTGATTCAGCTCCGCGTCGGTCGTGCACAGGAATCGCGCCGTGTGCGCCAGATCGCTCACATGGACACTCGAGGTATCGACACCATGCTGCTCAAGCCACGCACGGTAATCAGCGAAGTCTGCGCCGACCGCACCTACCAGGACGGGTCGAGCGCCTAAAAGGCCCATGCCGTAGGCAATATTCGCCGCAACACCCCCTCGCCGAATGACCAACTCGTCGACGAGGAAGGAGAGGCTCACATTCTCCAGCGAGCCCGCCAGCAGAGAGTCCCTAAAACGCCCGGGAAAGCGCATGAGGTGATCGGTGGCGATCGATCCGGTGAGAACAGTGTTCACGAAGCCGCAGACTACCGGCCGGCGCAGACCCGGCTCCGCGAGCGGCACGCTCTGGCCGGCCACGAAAGCGGCAATCTGCAAGCACCGGCGCGGCGAGTGGGCCGTGCGCAACCTGATAAGCCTGGCCCGGGTCCAAGCCTCGACGGTCATGGCGGTGACGGGCTCATCGCGACCATGTCACCTGAAACACGGTGCCGTTCCGGCCGCCGTCGGATGCTTCACGGGAATACTGGATCTTGTTGTTCTGTATTGGCCGGGACGCAATAGAGGGTGTGGATATCTGCTGGTGGACCCAGCCCAAGTGTCGGTAGTGCGGGTTAGCTTGGGAACATGAGTTCGAGTGGGAGTGCGATCCCGGTGGGGCCCGGGTCGAGGGCCGCCGGGTCGAGGGCCGCCGGGTCGAAGGCCGCCGGTGCGAAGGGTGCCGGTTCGGCCGATGTGCCGGTAGTGGACTCGGAGCGGTGGTTCGATCCGGTTTCTGGTGAGGTGTTGGAGCTGGGTTCGGTGCTGGATCCGGAGACGGGTGCGGTGTTGGCGCCGGCGTCGATCGCGGGGTTGTGTGGCCGGCCGGGGCGGTGGAGTTGGGCGGGTTGGCCTCGTTGGATCTGGACAGCCTGTCGGCGGGGTCGTTGGTGGAGGTGCTGGAGCTGTTGGAGGCGCAGGCGGGCTGGCTGGACAGTGTCCGGTTGGCGGCGGTGGCGGCGTTGGACACGGCGAGTTGCCTACCGGCCGCCGGATCGGCTGGTGGTGTGCCGGCCGGTGGCCCCGAGGGCGGCGGGGCCGGGTCCGGCGGGGCGGGGCCTGGCGGTGCCGGGTCTGGCGGTGCGGCGGATGGGGTGCCGGCCGGCGGGGTGCCGGCCGGCGGGGTGCCGGCTGGCGGGGCGGGGTCTGGCCCGGTCGGGTCTGGCGGTGCGGGGTTTGGCGGGGCGGGGCCGTTGGGTGATGGGGAGGATGTGCCCAGGTTTTTGGCTGAGCAGGTGCAGACGGCGTGCCGGGTGGGTCGGGCTGAGGCGCAGCGCCGGATCCGGACGGCGCGGGCGATCTGCGGGAGGCTGTTGCCGGCGACCGGGGCGGCGTTGGCCGAAGGGCGGATCGGGCTGGCGCACGCCACGAACGTGGTCCGGGCGGTGGTTGAGCTGCCGGATCCGGCGGCGGGCTGGGTGGAGCGGGCGCTTTTGGCCGATCCGCGGGCGATCACTCCTTGGCAGTGGCGGCAGGCCGCTGAACGCCTCGCGGTGCAGGCGTTCCCGGCGTTGGCCGCGCAACGCGCCGGGCAGGGGCAAGACGGCCGGGAGCTGCGGACCTGGCGGACCGGGGAGGGCCGCGGCACGGTGGTCGCGGACCTGCCGTTGCCGGACTGGGCGGTGGTGGACAGCGCGTTGACCGGGCTGGCCGGCCCGTTCAACGCCGCCGACGGCCGGGGCATCGAGGTCCGCCGGGCCGACGCGCTGGTCGGGCTGTGCCAGTCCTGGCTGGACAGCGGCCGGCTCCCGGCCGACGGCGGGATCCGCCCGCACCTCTCGGTGCTGGTCCCGCTGGACACCCTCACCGGCGGCGGGCTACCGGGGTGGGCCAGAACCGCCGCCCCGATGCCCCCCGCCGCCACCGGGCGCCCCCCGGCGGGCACCGGCCAGCCGGCCGGCCGCTTCTGGCCGGCGGGTGCCGCGGCCGCCGGCAGCCGGTCCGCCGCTCCCAGCGGCGCTCACGGCGGCGGCAGCGGCGGGGGCCTCGGGCCGACCGGCATCCCGACCGGCATCCCGGGCGGCCGGCCGCCGAACGATCCCGAACCGGCGGCCGCGTTCGGCGGGCACCGGGCTGCCCACCTGGCCGGGCCGGGGCGGGGACCGCGCGGGGCGCCGGCGCTGCTGGTCGGGGAGGCCCTGGACCCGGCGACGCTGGCCCGGCTGGCCTGCGACAGCGTGCTCAGCCGGCTGCTCTACACCCCGGCCGACGGGATCGTGCTGGACCGCGGCCGCGACACCCGGGTCATCGAGGGCCGGCTACGCGCCAAACTGCTCGCCCGCGACGGGGGAACCTGCCGGTTCCCGACCTGCGGGGCGCAACACAACCTGCACCAACACCACATTCGCCCGTGGGAGCTCGGCGGCCCGACCAACGAGGCAAACCTGCTGACCGTCTGCCTTCGACACCACAAAACTATCCACGAAGGCGGCTGGCGGGTCCGGCTCACCGGCGCGCACTGCACCTGGACCAGCCTCGCCGGGCACACCAGCACCACCAGCCCGCCCCTAGCCCACCCACCCCAGCACGGCGACCCGCCCCACCCCCAACCCCCGGTGACCCGAGCCGACACTTGCCCCCGACCCGACCCGGACACCCGACTCGACCTGCGCCGCGAACCGGACCCGGACACCCGACTCGAAATGGACACCGGAGCGGACCCGGACACCGCACTCGAAGTGGACACCGGCCCCGAGCGGATCTCGGGATCCGAGCCAGTCGCCGGACCGGCCGGCCGGGCCGAACGCGAACGGCAAGCCGCCCAGATCGGCGCCGCCGAACTCGCCGGCACCTGGTCCTGGGCCAAACCCGAACCCGCCCGACCACCCAGACCCAAACCCCCCGTAAAAGAACCCCAGTTCCCCTCACCCACCGACACCGACGAACCACCGTTCTAGCGACGCAGGCCTCGGGCAGGCGAACCTAGGGGCCAACATGGTGTGCCAGATCAAGGTCGGACTTAGAGCGCCGAACATGTGATCGCGCCCCGGCGGATGCCCTCAGTTATAGTCTTACGGCAAGATCCACGAGCTGCCCCGACGCAGCGATCGCAAATACCGGCCCCAGGACGAGAGCGAGCCCTACGAACCGTCGACTTTCACCTCGCTCGGCTCCACGAGCACGTCGCTTGACTACACCGAGCAAGCCGGACAACCGGCTCAAAGCTCGGCATAAACGTCAAGCCCGCAGCGACCAAAGGTCGTTAGTGGAACGAGTCGCCGCAGGCGCACGATCCCGTGGCGTTCGGGTTGTCGATGGTGAAGCCCTGCTTCTCGATCGTGTCGACGAAGTCGATGGAGGCGCCCCCAAGGTACGGAGAGCTCATCCGGTCGGTCACGACCTTGACACCGTCAAAATCGGCGATGACGTCACCGTCCAAGCTGCGCTCGTCGAAGAACAGCTGGTAGCGCAATCCGGAGCATCCGCCCGGCTGGACGGCGATCCGAAGCGCGAGGTCGTCACGACCCTCCTGCGCGAGCAGGTTCTTCACCTTGGTTGCCGCAATGTCGGTGAGCAGCACGCCGGTGGTGGTGGGCGGGGCGGTCGTCTCGGTCATATCTGAAGGCTCCCGGAGGTCGGGGTGGGGTGGTCCATCGCTGACGGCAACGCCATATTTACACGCGCCTGTTCCCATCGTAGGTCAGCGAAGAGCTCGTAGCGACTCGCAGGGTCATCGATCCGCACGTGGCGTCCACTGACGGGCCACCACTTCGGCCAGATCCCGAAGGTGCCGACCCGGCTCCGCGAGCGCCGCCGAGAGCCCGACCGCGCCCGCGATCGAATAGGCGCGAGTGATGCCGTGAGCAGTAGCTTCCCTGGGTTCCACGTGCACCTGGCCGGCCAGCACCAGGCACGGCAGCGCACGTTTCGCGGCGAGCGCCGCTACCGCTCCGGGAGCCTTTCCGCGCAATGATTGCGCGTCGTAGGATCCCTCGCCGGTCACCACCACCCCAGCCAGGTCGAGCCGGTCAGCCAGATGTATGGCATCGAGAACCAAGCCAGCCCCGCTCTGCCGATGGCCGCCGCACGCAAGAAGGGCAAAGCCGAGGCCGCCGGCGGCACCGGCCCCGGGCAATGCCGCCACCCTGAGCGCGCCCAACTCGCGGGCATAGGCCACTAACCTTGCCTCCAGCCGCAGCACAGCAGCAGGGTCGGCGCCTTTCTGCGGGCCATAGACAACCGAGGCGCCGTTAGGGCCCAGCAGCGGATTGTCCACATCCGTAGCCGCGATCAGTTCGACGACGCGCAATCGGGCCGGATCAACCATCGATAGGGCGCCCCGACCGCCGTCGCTCGTACCGGACCCGCCAAGGCCAACCACGATCCGATGAGCGCCGGCGTCCAACGCCGCGGTAAGGAGCTGGCCGACCCCAGCGCTCGAAGTCCGCTCTGGATCACGCTCGGTGGGGCCGAGCAGGTGCAGCCCACACGCCTGCGCCGATTCGATGTAGGCCGTCTCCTGGTGCAGCAGCACGGCCGCCGCCGTTGACCGGCCCAGTGGGTCTTCGACGGCCACAGACCGCAGCTCGCCGCCCATCGCGGCATGCAGGACGTCAAGGAATCCTGGCCCCCCGTCGCTCAGCGGAGCGCTGTCGAGCTCATCGTCCGGGGTTACCCGACGCCAGCCGTCGGTGATGGCAGCCGCCGCCTGGGGGGCGGACAGAGTGCCTCCGAACGAGTCAGGAGCTACGACAACGCGCACGCCTCTCATCCCCTCACGCGCCGGGGCAGGCGGCAACACCGGCTTGCGGCTGTGAGAGCGAAGCAGCGCAGCTGTTGCCACGCCCGGGGGTGCGCTGCAGCGCGACCCTTGACGCGGGCGGGGGGTGCGCGGCGGCGCGACCCCGGCCGCGGCCCGGGGTGCCCCGCCCCTCCTGACCGGAACCACCGCAGCGGGTGCCCATCCAGCCCCGAGCGGGAGCCACGGCAGCGTGTGCCCGGCGCCGCTGTGGGAGCATCGGGGCTGTGGAGAGATCGCAGTGAGCGGAGCGACGACGACCACCGCTGCGACGCCGATCCCGCTCCTTTTGCTCGGCAGCCTGGGTGATCCGCTGTCCGAACGCGGCGTTGACTGCCCGGGTGCCCTCCCCGCCGCCTCCGACCCAGCGCTGGTTGCCAGGGCCAGCGCGGCGAAGGGCGCCCTCGGTGATCGGGTGTTCGTGCTCGGCCACCACTACCAACGTGACGAGGTAATCCGCTTCGCCGATGTGACCGGCGACTCGTTCCGCCTTGCAGAGCAGGCGGCCGCCAGGCCCACGGCGGAGTTCATCGTCTTCTGCGGGGTGCACTTCATGGCAGAGAGCGCCGATATCCTGACCGCGGCCCACCAAAGAGTCGTCCTCCCCGACCTGGCAGCCGGCTGCTCCATGGCGGACATGGCCAGCGCGGTGCAGGTCGAGGACTGTTGGGACACTCTCTGCGATGCCGGGGTGGCCGACGCGACGGTGCCAGTGAGCTACATGAACTCCTCGGCTGCGATCAAGGCCTTCACCGGACGACACGGCGGCACGATCTGCACCTCGTCAAACGCGCAGCGGGCGCTGCGCTGGGCATTCGAGCAGCGTTCGCCCGGCACCGGAAAGGTGCTGTTCATGCCCGATCAGCACCTGGGCCGCAACACCGCCGTCCGACAATTGGGCTTGACGCTCGAGGACTGCGTGGTCTTCGACCCTCGCCAAGTCTCCGGCGGAGTGACGCCGGAGCAGCTGCGGGCGGCCCGCATGATCTTGTGGAAGGGCCATTGCAGTGTGCACGGTCGCTTCACCGTGTCCGCCGTGGACGAGGTGCGCAGGCGGATACCGGGGGTGCAGGTCATCGCCCACCCTGAGTGCAGCTTCGAGGTGACTGGCGCCGCCGACCTTGTCGGATCTACCGATTTCATCATCAAAACGATCAGCGCGGCCCCGGCAGGGAGTGCCTTTGCGGTCGGCACCGAGTTGAACCTGGTACAGCGGCTAGCCGCAGACCACCCGGACAAGACAGTCGTATTCCTCGACAAGGCGGTGTGCTACTGCTCGACGATGAACCGCATCGATCTGCCGCACTTGGTGTGGGCCCTTGAGCAACTGGTGGCCGGGGATGTCCCGAACGTCATCGCAGTCGAGCCAAGGACCGCCGCCGAAGCCCGCAAGGCGCTCGAACAAATGTTGGCACTCGCGTGAACCCGCTGCGGCGCTGGGAGAGCGCGCCGGCCGAGCCCGAACCGAGGTTGGTACCGGCCGAGCTTCGGCCCGGCGCGAAGGGCAAGGTCACACCACGCCGCACCGACGCCAGGGCCGCCCGAGCCGCCACCCGAAAAATCAGCGCACCCAAGGATCGCAAGCAGGCCGCGGCCCGCCGCCGGGAAATCCTGAGCGAAACCAAGGAGGCGATGCGATCCACGGACGTGACCAAACTGCCCGCGAACGAGCGAGTGCCCGAGCTGGTCTATGTCCGCGATCTGGTCGACTCACGGTTCCACCCCGCAGAGGCAGTCATCTGGGTCATGGTGCTGGTGTTCCTGCTGGGCGCAGTGCCGGTATACGGGATCCAGTTGCTGGCCAACCTTTTCGGCCTGGCGTTCCTGGTCGCCAGCCTGCTCGCCACGATTCTACGCGCGGCCAGCATCTCGAAAGCGGTAACGGCCCGCTACCCCCGAAGCGTTCAACCGGTCCGCTTCTACGCAGGTCGGCGGATGCTATCTCCGCGCCGGTTTCGCCGCCCAGTGCCGCGCGTGAAGCGGGGCACCAAAATCGGCTGACCAGAGCGTCCGGGCACGAAGGCGATCCGGGTCAGTCGGCCGGAAGCAAGCTCATCGGCCCGTATACCTGCCGCCCATCCTCGAGCAAGAAGACCTGGGTCACGCCCACATCCAGCAGCTCCCGCCAGCACTCCCCCACCCAGGACTCGGCGTCCGACTGGCTCGGGAAGCGTTCCTGCGCGCCAAACCCCTCTGGGTGCTGCTCGGTGCCCGCCGCGTCCGCCAACCGCCAGTACCAACCCATGGCGTCAACGCTACCTGCCCCGACCCGCCCGGTGCCCTTGACAGGAGCGGTGCCCTTGACGGGAGCGGTGCCCCGACCCGCCCGGTGCCCTTGACAGGAGCGGTGCCCCTAACGCAGTGGTGCCTTTGACGCGGAACGGTCCGGCGTGGTTCGCTCCACCCCGCCTAGGTGGGGAAAGCCGGTGGGAAGCCGGCGCTGACCCGCAGCCGTGGGCTGCCTTCGTTCGACGAAGGCAGCGAGCCGGAATGCCCATCCAGGCGGAACCACATCTCCACCACCCCGTCGAGGTCTGCGGGAAGGAGCCGTCGCGAACCAGCGCCGTATCTAGCGCCCGCCCGGGTCCCTCACTCGCAGTCCAGTGAGAAAGGACCCCGCGTGATCGCCACCATCGCCCCGCTTCGCCCCGGCCGCCGGCTACTCGCCCTGGCGAGTCTGGCCGCCGTGATGTCCACTGCGCTGTTGACGGCGTCAGCAGGCGCCAGCGGTGCCGCGAGGGTCCCCAGCTCATCGACCCAAGACGCGGTGAACGGCGCCAAGTACCTCGCGGGTCTGATCGGCACCAGGGGCTATGTCAGTGGCAGCGACGGAAGCCCGGATGCCCCTGACACGGCGAACGCGATCCTCGCCCTGCATGCGGCGGGATTCGGGGGCGCCGCGGCCCACGCCGCGCAGGCCTACCTGCAGGCGCATCGCGATTCGTTCGTGATGCGAAACGGGCAGGACGACGCAGGTCGGCTGGCGACCGCCATCCTGGCGGCGCACGCGGAAGGGACGGACCCGCTGCGCTACGGGAGCGCGGACGCTCGGGGCAATCTGGTGATTCGACTGCTCGCAACCCAGCGCAGCACCGGAAAGGACGCGGGGCTGTTCGGCAGCTCCGATCCGACGTACGACGGGGCGTTTCGCCAGGGTCTGGCCCTACTGGCGCTGCGGTCGGTCGGGCGACAGGACAGTAAGGGGCTCGCGTGGCTGCGCGGCCAGCAATGCAGCGTCGGTGGCTGGGAGTCCTACCGCGCCAACCCGGCAGTCGCCTGTGGCCCCACCGACCCGGCGGCATTCAGCGGGCCAGACACCAACTCGACGGCTCTTGCCGTGGAGGCGCTAGTCGCCGCCGGAGCCACGCCGATACACGACCCGCTTCCCTTCCTGCACGGCCAGCAGAGCACGGACGGTGGCTTCGCCTTGTTCGGTGGACCGACAACGCCCGGGGATCCGGACTCGACCGCGTTGGTCCTGCAGGCCCTGGTATCCCTCGGCCAGGACCCGGCCGGTGTGAGCTGGACCCAGCGGGGCGGCACACCGTATGCGGCGCTGGCAACCTTCCAGGTGCGCTCGGGCAGCGCCGCGGGCGCCTACTTCTTCGACCCCGCGTCCCGCAAGCCGAGCCTGCTCGCGACGGTGCAAGCCATCCCGGGCGCGGCCGGGGTGCCGTTGCCGGTCGGTCCTGGTGCGCTGGCGCCGGGAACTCCTACGCTTCCCAAAACACCCACACCTGCTCCGATTAGCAGCAGTGCAAGCACCAGCCCAAGCACCAGCCCGAGCACTAGCCCAAGTGGGGCGCTGAGCAGTACCCCTGCGGCTGGGACGCTCGGCGCCACGGCGGCCCCACAGCTACCCAATACGGGTGCTCGGAGCGTTCTGCCGCTCACCGTCACGGGCGCCCTGCTGGTGATCACCGGCGCGGCAACCGTGGCAGGCAGCAGGCGCCGAACACGATCTGGGGCACACCGTCCGTGAGCCACCCGCGGCGTGCGGTATCCGCCGGGCTCGCCGCGCTTGCCCTCACCTTCCTGGGATCGGCACCCGCGGCGGCCGGGCTCGGTACCCACGCGGTCGCCAGCACCATCTGCGTCGGGGTCGTCGTTGACTACCGGGGCCAACCCACGCGGTATGGCGGGGGGAGCAACACCTACTGCGCCAAGGTGCCAGCTGGTGCTAGCGGCGCCGACGTGCTCAGCGCCAGGTCGCGGGCGCTTGGGCGCCCGGAGCCGCGCTACGACAACGGCTTGCTCTGCGCGATAGACGGCTTTCCGAGCACCGGCTGCGGCACAACCGATCCGCACGGAGGGTATGACTATTGGTCGCACTGGCAGCGGCCCACCGGGGCAGCCGGATGGACCTACGCGCAGAGCGGCGCCTTCGACGCCTCCCCCGGCAACGGCGATCAAGAAGGCTGGTCGTGGGTGCAGGGCCAGTCCGAACGCGACGCACCACGGCCCCCGCTCGTTGCCTTTGACCAGATCTGCCCACCGCAGCGATCCGCCCCCAGCTCGACCCGGCAGCCCACGGGCCCAACCGGCCCCGGACCGCAGCCGGAAACGGTCCTCCCCGGCGGACCGCCGAACCACACAACCCAGGTGCCCGGCCAGAACGCCCCTCCCCCGCCCGCTCCACGCAGCGGCTCCAGCGCGGCGCCTGCGGTGAGGCCTAGCAACACACCCGGCTCAGGCCCAGCGCGTCGCGCCGGCGCCCCGCCGACGGTGACGTCCGCCGGACCCGCTGGACCCGCTGGACCGGGGGGACTTGAGGCGCCGGGAGGAGCGGGGGGGCCGGGGGGACCGGGGACGACGGGGACGGCCGGGCCGCAACACCTCACCGCCGCACCCCGAGCGAGTCCTGGTGGCGGCAGCGCGGGCGGCGTCGTGGGACTCGGCGTGGGAGCCGCGGTGATCGCCGTGATCGGCGCGGCCGCGTGGTGGCGGGCGAGAGCGCGGTGACCGCAGCGTCGGGGTCCCGCCGTGATCGGCGCGGCCGCGTGGTGGCGGGCGAGAGCGCGGTGACCGCAGCGTCGGGGTCCCGCCGCGATCGGCGCGGCCGCGTGCTGGCGGCCCGGTGCTGGCGGGCGAAAACGCAATGACCGAAGCGACGGGCTCACGGCGGCGCGCGTTACACCCGGCCGGCTGGTGGTTGTGGGCGCTGGGGTTGGCGCTGACCTGCGCGCGGACCACGAACCCGCTGCTGATCGGGCTGATCCTGGCGGTAGCCGGACTGGTGGTGGCCAGCTGCCGAGCCCCCACGCCGTGGGCCGGGGCGTACGGCTCCTTCCTCAAAATCGGGCTGGCGCTGGTGCTGCTCGTCCTGCTCGTCCAGGTGCTCCTGGGACCCGGGGGCAGCGGCTCGGTCCTGCTCCGGTTGCCACAGGCGCCGTTGCCGTCGTGGCTGGCGGGCTTTCACCTGGGCGGCCCGGTGCGCTCGGGGCCGCTGGTGGAGGCGGCCTACCACGGGCTGCAGGTCGCGGGCGTGCTCGGCTGCCTCGGCGCCGCGAACGCCCTCGCCAACCCGCTGCGGTTACTCAAGGCCCTTCCCGCTGCGTTGTACGAGGCCGGCCTGGTGGTCACTGTCGCCCTCACCTTTGCCCCCGAAGCGCTCGCGACCGCGGACCGGCTACGGACGGCCCGCCGCCTGCGCGGGTTGCCCTCAACGGGGATTGCCGGGCTGCGGGGAATCGGGATTCCCCTGCTGGAAGGCGCCCTGGACCGCTCGTTGTCGCTCGCCGCCGCCATGGACAGCCGGGGCTATGGCCGGCGAGCCGGTCAACCCACCGGCCAGCGACGACTGGCAGCAGGACTGCTCCTCGGCGGCATGCTGGCGTCCGCGGTGGGTTGTTTCGCCCTGTTCGACGCGGCCGCCCCGCCCGGATTCCGGCTGCCCCTGTTCGGTGCCGGGGCGCTTGCCCTTGGGGCAGGAGTGCTGCAAGCCGGCCGCCGGACGGCGCGGACCCGCTACCGTCCAGACAAGTTCGGAGCCGGCGCGGCCAGCGTCGGCGCCGCCGGGTTGCTAGCTGCCGTCATCAGTTTCGTGCCGGTCACGGCGGTCACCGGCAGCCTGCACCCACAGGCCCAGCCACCACTGGTCCCCACGTTGCCACTGGTGCTGGCCGCGGCCGTCCTGCTCGCCGCGACTCCGGCGTGGTTTGCCTCCCCACCCCGTCGGGTGCGTTTGTGATCCGCTTCGAGCACGTGAGCGTCCGCTATTCCGGTGCCGACCGGTCGGCGTTGCAGGGGGTCGACCTGGTCATTCCCGAGGGGGAGCTGTGCCTGGTTATCGGGCGCACCGGGAGTGGCAAGACCACACTGCTGCGCTGCATCAACGGGCTCGTGCCGCACTTCACCGGCGGGCGCCTGGCCGGGCGGGTCACCGTCGATGGACGCGATACCCGCACCCACCCGCCGCGCGAGCTCGCCGACATCGTCGGCATCGTCGGGCAGGACCCCCGCGCCGGCTTTGTCACCGATAACGTCGAAGACGAGCTTGCCTACGGCATGGAGTCCCTGGGTCTGGCGCCGGACGTGATGCGGCGGCGGGTCGAGGAAACCCTCGACCTGCTCGGGCTCGCTGCGCTGCGTGAGCGGCCGCTACGAACCTTGTCGGGTGGCCAGGCCCAACGAGTCGCAATCGGTGGGGCCCTGACCGCCCACCCCAGGGTCCTCGTGTTGGATGAACCCACCTCCGCACTGGACCCCGGCGCCGCGGAAGACGTGCTTGGCGCGCTGCAGCGCCTCGTGCACGACCTGGGGCTCACGGTCGTCGTTGCCGAACACCGGCTGGAACGGGTCGTTCACTACGCAGACCGAATCGTGTCCGTCGCACCCGGGGGGGTCGTGATCGCCGGCTCCCCGGCACAAATACTGGCGGGCTCGGCGGTAGCTCCCGCAGTAGTTCGCCTCGGGCGGCTGGCTGGCTGGACCCCCCTACCGCTATCGGTACGCGACGCCCGGCGCCTCGCCGGACCCCTGCGCACGCAGTTGACCTGTGCCACCCCGATGCGCGCAGGCCACCCGACCGGCGCACCGCTGGCCGAAACAAAACGGTTGTCAGTCACATTCGGGCCGGTCCACGCGCTCCACGACGTTTCGCTCGCGGTTCACCGCGGCGAGATCGTGGCGGTCATGGGCCGAAACGGTGCCGGGAAGTCCACCCTGCTGGGAGCCCTCGCGGGGGTGCACCGGCCAACCGGCGGCACGGTGCAGGTCGCGGGCAGCACCCCGCACCTGCTCGCCGGCCGCGAGCTCGTCCGGCTCGTCGGGCTCGTGCCACAAGATGCCGGCGACCTGCTCTATGCAGACAGCGTCATGGCCGAATGCCGGGCAGCCGACCGCACCGGTGGGCTTGCCGCCGGGACCGCCGCCGCCGCGCTGGGCGACCTCGCCGGCGGCCTCGACCCGAACCGGCACCCGCGTGATCTTTCCGAGGGGCAACGGTTGGCGCTCGCGCTAGCCGTCGTCCTCGCCCCCCGGCCCCCGCTGCTGCTGCTGGACGAGCCAACGCGAGGATTGGACTATCCGGGCAAGGAGCAGCTGGTAGAGGCCCTTGCTGCCCTGGCCGCCGGCGGGCACGGCGTGCTGCTGGCCACCCACGACGTCGAACTGGCCGCGGAGGTAGCCCACCGGGTGGTGGTGGTTGCCGACGGCGAAGTCGTGGCCGACGGGCCGGCGGCAGCCGTCGTCCTGGGCTCACCGCAGTTCGCTCCCCAGGTGGCCAAGGTGCTCGCCCCCGCGCCGTTCCTCACGGTGGCTGAGGTCGAGGGCGCACTCGCCAGGGTCGCCGGATGATCCGCCGGGCCGTCCCCGTCCACCCCCGCGCTGCCCTTGTCCTGCTCGTGGTATCCGGCCTTGGGCTGGCCGGATTCGGCTGGCCACTGCTGGTCTCGGTCGGGGCCGGCAACCAGCTCGCCGCCCACGGCGCGGACGCGCCGCTGCTCGTGTCGTTGCTGCTGCCGCTGCTGCTCGCCGTGGTCATGGCCGAGGTAGCAGACGGCGGGATCGACGCCAAGGCGATCGCGATGCTGGGCGTGCTTGTCGCCTGCGGCGCTGGGCTGCGGACCCTGGGCGGCGGACTCACCGGCTTCAACGCGGTGTTCTTCCTGCTCCTGCCCGCCGGGCGGGTTCTTGGCCGCGGTTTCGGCTTCGTCCTCGGCGCCCTGACACTGTTCACGTCGGCGTTCCTCACCGCCCAGGGCTTCGGTCCGTGGCTCCCGTTCCAGATGCTCGCCGCCGGCTGGGTCGGATTCGGCGCCGGCTGCCTCCCGGACCGGATCACCGGCCGCCTGGAGTCCGCCTGCCTGGCGGGGTATGCGCTCGCCGCCGGACTGACGTACGGGGCGCTGTTGGACTTGTGGTTCTGGCCCTATGTCCGCGCCATACCGAGCCTTTCCTACCGTCCCGGCGCGGCATTGCCCGACCAGCTCGTGCACTTTGGTCGCTTCTACCTCACCACCTCCCTTGGCTTCGACCTGCCCCGCGGGGTAGGTATGGCGGCCTTCATCCTGCTGGCCGGCAAACCGGTCCTCGCGGCCTTGCGGCGGGCCGCCCGCAGGGCAAGCTTCGGGGCCGTCCCCCTGTTCGAACCCACCTGAGGACCGTCCATGCTCGAGGTACCCGGCCTGGATGGCGCGGCGATGGCCGATGCCCGCGCCCTGCACATGCGCCTCGCCAAGCCGGCCGGTTCGCTGGGGCGGCTAGAAGAGCTTTCGGTATGGCTCGCCGGCGCCCAGGGGAGCTCACCGCCCCATCCGCCGCGGCGCCCGGTTCTGGTGATCGTTGCCGGTGATCATGGGGTGGCTGCCCGCGATGTCAGCGGGTACCCAGCGCGGGCCACCGCACAGATGGTCATGAACGTGCAAGGCGGAGGGGCGGCGGCGAACGTGCTGGCCCGCCAGGTCGGGGCCACCGTGCGGGTCATCGATGCCGCCGTCGACGCCGATACCCCGCCCGACGTCGCCGCCTTGAAGGTCCGCCGCGGGAGCGGCTCCATCGATCGCGAAGACGCCCTGGCGCCGGGGGAGGCGCAACGGGCGGTCGAGGTGGGGCGGTTGATCGCCGATCAGGAGGTCGACTCCGGAGCCGACCTGCTGTTGATGGGTGACATAGGGGTCGCCAACAGCACGACGTGCGCCGTGATCGTCGGCGTGGTGACCGGGGCCGAGCCGATCGCCGTCGTAGGGCGGGGCGCCGGCATCGACGACGCGGGGTGGATGCGCAAGACTTCGGCCATTCGAGATGCGATGCGGCGGGGCAGCGCCTACGCCTCGCAGGCTATCCAGTTGCTTTCGGCGGTGGGCGGCGCCGACCTCGCGGTCAGCACCGGGCTGCTCGTGCAGGCGGCGGTACGGCGCACCCCTGTCCTGCTGGACGGGCTCGCCTCGTGCACCTGTGCGCTGCTCGCTTCGATGCTGGCCCCGGACGCGGTCCCCTGGTGGGTGGCCGCCACCAGATCGACGGAACCGGCACAGCGGCTCGCCCTGCAGCGGCTCGGCCTCGAACCCCTGCTGGACCTGCAATTGCGGCTTGGGGAGGGCACCGGCGCCCTGCTGGCCCTCCCGCTGATCGCCGCCGCTGCGGCGACCCTGTCGGAGATGGCCGCATGCGAGGAGGCCGACGGCGCCGCTCCCCCGCCCGGTGTGACCTAGGAGCCGGGGGCCTCCGGCGGGAAACCGCCGGTCGCCACCGGACCCCAGCCTTCGACGGTGATCCGGATCAATGCCTTCCCCTGCTGTTGCATCGCGCTGCGGTATTCCGCCCAGTTCGGGTGCTCACCGCTGATGGCGCGGAAGTACTCGACCAACGGTTCCAGCGCGCCCGGCAGGTCCAGGACCTCGGCGGTTCCGTGCAGCTGGACCCACGGTCCGTCCCACTCATCACTGAGCACGCACAGCTCAACCTCGGGGCGGCGGCGAATGTTGTGCACCTTCGCCCGCATGGGGTAGCTGGAGACCATCAGCCGGCCGGCAGCGTCCTGACCGGCGGTGACCGGGGATGCCTGGAGTCCACCATCTCGTCTGCGGGTGATCAATAACGCTCGATGTCGATGGCGCAGGAACTCGATGAGCTGCTGCCGGCTGACCTGGTCGGCGGTGGCGATGTGACGAACCATTCGACCACCGTAAGGTGCCGCATCCTCACCGCGTGGAGGGTGTGACGAACGGCGGCCGCATCACCGTGAACACACCGGGGCGACCACGCACGTCCAAGTGAACGGTGTCCCCCTCGCCGACCGAACGATCCAGCAACGCCAGCCCGATGCCGACCTTGCGGGTGGGCGAGAACGTGCCGCTGGTCACCTGCCCGATGACGGCGCCCTCCGTCCCGGTCACGGTCATATGCGGACGCGGAATGGACCTGTCCTGGGCGAGCAACCCCCACAACAGGCGCGAGGCCCCCGCCGCACGTTCGGCCAGCAGCGCCTCCCGGCCCCAGAACCGCGGCTTGTCCCACCCCACGGCCCAGGTGGAACGTGCTTGAACCGGGGTGATCTCCAACGAGAGGTCCTGGCCATGCAGCGGGTAGCCCATCTCGGTACGCAAGGTGTCACGAGCCCCCAGGCCGCAAGGACGCGCCCCCCACTCGCTGCCGGCATCCAAGAGGGCGTCCCACAGGTCCCCGGTGTCCTCCCACCGCGGCAGCAGCTCATACCCCCGCTCCCCGGTGTAGCCGGACCGGCATACCACCACCGGACGCCCCTCCCACTGGGCGGCGACGAACGACATGTACTCGTGATCCGTGGGCAGTTGCATCGCCTCGAGGAGGTCGTCACTGTCCGGGCCCTGAACCGCAATGACACCCAACCTGTGGTGCAGATCCTCCACGTTCACCTCCGCCGGAGCGTGATCTGACAATCGCCTGACCACCTCAGCGGTGTTGGCCGCGTTCGGGATCAGGAACACCTCCTCCTCGCCGTGCAGGTAGGCGATGAGGTCATCGACCACGCCGCCGGTCACGGCGTCGCAGCACAGCGTGTACTGGGCCTGACCGGGAACCAGGCGGCGCAGGTCGTTGGTCAGGCAGGCGTTGACGTACTCCACGGCCCGACGCCCACGAACCACCCCCTTGCCGAGGTGCGAAACATCGAAAACGCCCACCCCCGTGCGCACGGTGGCGTGCTCGGCGAGGACGCCACCGCCCGGACCCGGATACTCGATCGGCATCTCCCAGCCGCCGAAATCGGCCATCTTGGCGTTCAAGGCGCGGTGCCGTTCGTGCAAAGGAGAGGTGAACAGCGATGGCGACGGAACAGCTGTGTCGGGCATTCCGGCAGGGTAACCAGGCTCGACTGCCCCGGCCCACGGCCTGCTGCGCGGCATAGGGTCGCGGGCATGACCACCCTCACCTTGACGGCCGCCGATCCCAGCACCGCCGAGGCAGACGCTGTCGTCATCGGTATCGCGCCGGCGGGTGGTTCGGGGATGACCGCGAACGGGCTGCCCCATCCGCGCCTGCTCGCCGGATCCGATCGCGTCGATGCCGCCTTCGGTGGCCGGCTCGCCCGCATTTTGGCCGACCTCGGGGCCACCGGCAAGGCCGGGGAGGTCACCAGACTGGCCAGCCTGGGGGCCACGACCGCGCCGGTGGTGCTCGCCGTCGGGCTGGGCGCAGACGATCGCGGCGTCAAGGCAATCCGGGGGGCGGCCGCCTGCGCCACGAGGGCACTGCGTGGAGCCGGGACCGCGGTGCTGGCGTTGCCGAGCGCGGACCCGGCTGCGCTCGCCGCGCAAGCCGAGGGGGCCGTTCTGGGCGGCTACAGCTTTCTGGCGTTTCGGCACACCAGCCTGGCCGACCACAAGCCGGCGGTGCGCGAGGTGCGGGTGACCGTCGCCCGCACCAAGGACAAGGCCAGCGCCGGAGCCCTCGCCAGGGCGCGCATCCTGGCCCAGGCAGTGACCCTCGTCCGCGACCTGGTCAACACTCCGCCGGGTGACCTGCCCCCGGCCGAGCTCGCCAACCGGGCCAAGCACGCCGCCGAGGAGGCCGGGTGCGACGTGGAGTTGTTCGAGGAAAGGGCCTTGGCAAAAGCCGGTTTCGGCGGCCTGCTGGGAGTAGGCGCCGGGAGCACCCGTCCCCCCCGCTTGGTCAAAATCACCTACCGACCTGGCCGCAAGGTGCGCCACGTTGCGCTCATCGGTAAGGGAATCACCTTCGATTCCGGGGGCCTTTCGCTCAAGCCCCCGACCTCGATGGAAGGCATGAAATCCGATATGGCGGGGGCGGCCAGCGTGCTGGCAACCGTCATCGCCGCGGCCCAGTTGCACAGCCCCGTCGCGGTCACCGCATGGCTTGCGTGCGCGGAGAACATGCCATCCGGGTCGGCGATCCGACCCGGCGACGTCCTCAACATCTACGGTGGCACCCGGGTCGAGGTCCTCAATACCGACGCCGAGGGACGCCTGGTTCTGGCCGACGCCTTGGCCCGCGCGGCGGAGGACCGGCCCGACGCGCTGATCGATATCGCGACCCTGACCGGCGCGCAGGTCGTGGCACTCGGCAACCGAGTGGGCGCCCTGATGGCCAACGACGAGGCGCTGCGCAGCCGGGTTGCCACCGCAGCAGACGCCGTGGGTGAGGACTTCTGGCCGATGCCCCTACCGGAGCAGCTACGGGAGAAGCTGGAATCGCCGGTCGCCGATTTGGCGAACGTGCAACCGGCTGGAGGGCGGGAAGCGGGGATGCTGGTCGCGGGCCTTTTCCTGGCGAACTTCGTTCCCGACGGCATGTCGTGGGCGCACCTGGACGTTGCCGGACCGGCCTGGCACGGCGGCGAACCCTACGCGGAGGTCAGCAAGGGTGGCACCGGGTTCGGGGTGCGCACCCTGCTGGCCACGGTCGAATCGTTCGGCTGAGCTGCCGACATGCTCCCTCAGTCGAACGGGTCGGGCGGCAGTTGCTCGTCCGTGGGGCGCCCTTCGACGGGAGAATCGGTGAGCCGCCGGGGCGCCCCACGGCGCTGGGCTGAACTCCATTCCCGCATCCGGGCCGGATAGCCGGTCGCCTTCACGTCGTAGACCGGGATGGCCGCCTTGGCGGCCAACTCTCGTGCGGCCTCCGGCGCGTCGCAGGGACGTCGCGTCCACTCGCCGTCGTGGGCAACCAGCACCACCGTCCACGGGGTCACGTTCGTCGCCGGCTCCACATACGCCTCGACCCCCCGGCGGGTCGCCACGAACTCGCGCAGGTGCCCAAGATCGTCGGGGGCGAAGCCTGCGCGCCCGTACCGGTGGCCGGTATCAAGACCGATCCTTTTCTTGCGGCGCCGGAACAGCCCCACGCTTCCCTCCCCGACCTGGGCCCACCGGGAACACGGTGGTTCTGTCAGCGATTGTGCCTGCTGGCGGCCGCGCAGCCCAGCGGACCGAACCGGTGACCCGGGTCCGCGCTCGCGGTGCGAGGATGGACGCGCGAAGGGCAGCGAGAGCACGCATGCGTGGAGAGGAATCGATCGTGCCGGAATCCAGGCCAACGGACGGCCCCGTCGACATCGTCATCCTGGGGGGCGGCAGCGGCGGATACGCCTGCGCGCTGCGCGCGGCCGAGCTGGGCCTTTCGGTCGTCCTCGTCGAGAAGGACAAGGTCGGCGGGACCTGTCTGCACCGCGGGTGCATCCCCACCAAGGCGCTCCTGCACGCGGCGGAGATCGCCGACGGCGCTCGGGACAGTGAGCAGTTCGGGGTCAAGGCCAGCTTCGATGGCATCGACATGGCTGGGGTCAACGCCTACAAGGGCAAGGTCGTCGAGAAAATGTTCAAGGGCCTCACCGGCCTGATCAAGGGCCGCGGCATCGAGGTGGTAGCCGGCGAGGGCAAGCTGGTTTCCCGCACAGCCGTCCAGGTCGGGGATCGCCGCATTGAGGGCCGCCACGTGGTGCTCGCGACCGGCTCCTACTCCAAGTCGCTTCCCGGCCTGGATGTCGACCATGAGCGTGTGCTCACCAGCGAGGACGCGCTGCGCCTCGAGCGGGTGCCCTCCTCGGTGGTGGTGCTCGGCGGCGGCGTGATCGGCGTCGAGTTCGCCAGCGTGTGGAGGTCGTTCGGAGCGGACGTGACCATCGTCGAGGCCCTTCCCCACCTGCTCCCGACCGAGGAGGAAGGCTCCTCGAAGAGGCTGGAGCGGGCCTTCCGAAAGCGCGGCATCGCCTTCGAGCTCGGCTCCCGGTTCTCCGGGGTGAAGGTCACCGACCACGGCGTCACCGTCTCGCTGGAGAGCGGAACCACCCTGGAGGCCGAGTTGCTGCTCGTCGCGGTGGGTCGCGGCCCGGTTTCCGCGGATCTGGGCTATGACGATGTCGGCGTCGCCATGGATCGCGGGTTCGTCCTCGTCGACGGGCGGTTACGCACCAACATCCCCAGCATTTCGGCTCTCGGGGACCTGCGGCCCGGCCTTCAGCTCGCGCACGTCGGCTTTGCCGAGGGGATCTTCCTGGCTGAGGAACTCGCCGGGCTGGATCCGATACCGGTCGATTACGTGAACGTTCCGAGGGTGGCCTACTGCGAGCCGGAGGTCGCCGGCGTGGGGCTCACCGCGGCTCAGGCCGCCGATGCCGGCCATGAGGTGGTGACCTTCGCCTACGATCTGGCGGGTAACGGAAAGGCGCAGATCCTGGCGACCGCCGGGGCGGTCACCCTGGTTGCCGTCAAGGACGGCCCGGTGATCGGGATACACATTGTGGGCGCGCGCGCCGGTGAGCTGATCGCCGAAGCGCAGCTGATCACGAACTGGGAGGCCCACGCCCAGGATGTCGCCCAGCTCGTCCACCCGCATCCCACGTTGTCAGAGGCGATCGGCGAGGCGCACCTGGCGCTCGCCGGCAAGCCCCTGCACAGCCACAGCTAGCCGCCCGGACGCCGCCGCCCTTTCTCCCCGCACCGCTTCGCTAAAAGGAGTTCCGCACACAATGGCCGTCTCCGTCACGATGCCCCGTCTGGGTGAGAGCGTCTCCGAGGGCACTGTGACGAGGTGGCTGAAAAAACAAGGAGACCGGGTCGAAGCCGACGAGCCGTTGCTCGAGGTCTCCACCGACAAGGTCGACACGGAGATCCCGGCGCCCGCCTCGGGCACCCTGACGAAGATCACCGTGCAGGAGGATGAGACGGTCGATGTCGGCGTCGAGCTGGCGGTGATCGGCGGCGACGGTGACGTGGGCGACGGCGGCGGCGAGAGTGCCCCCGAGCAGGCGCAGGACTCGGGTGAGGGCTCCCCAGCCGAGGCGCAGGACTCCGATGAGGGCTCTCCCGGCGAGGCGCCGGCCGAGGCGCCGGCCGAGTCAGCCGATCAGACGAGCGCCGAACCCGACCCCGAGGCGGCACGCGAGACGGGGCCGGCCGCGACCGACCAGCCGCCGGAGCGGGCGGACTCGGCCACCGACTCCCCCAGAACAGCGGACGCCCGCCCGGCAGCCAACGGGGAAGCGGCAGGGGCGTACGTGACCCCGCTGGTGCGCAAGCTCGCTGCCGAACATGACGTCGATCTCTCCTCGGTGCAGGGCACCGGCATCGGTGGCCGGATCCGCAAGCAGGACGTGCTGGATGCGGCCCGTGAGCCACACGGCGCCCGGTCGGCCGGTGCGAGCGCGGAGCCAGCGGCCGACCAGCAGCCAGCAGCCGATGCGCGGCCAGCGGCCGACCAGCAGCCAGCAGCGGGCGCCGCGTCGGAGAGCACTTCTGCCGCGGCCCCCCGGGCCTCGCAGCCGAGGCCGGCAGCGCCCGGCCCGCAGCTACGGGGTCGGACCGAAAAGCTGTCAAGGCTGCGCAACGTCATCGCTACCCGGATGGTGGAGTCGCTCCAGACATCCGCGCAGCTGACCACCGTGGTCGAGGCCGACGTCACGAGAATCGCCCGGCTCCGGTCGCTCGCGAAGGCCGGGTTCGAGGCCCGCGAAGGGGTCAAGCTCTCCTTCCTGCCATTCTTTGCGCTAGCTACCGTGGAGGCGCTCAGGGCGCATCCCAAGGTCAACTCCTCGCTGGACCTCGAGGCGGGCACGGTGACCTACCACGATGCCGAGCATCTGGGCGTTGCGGTCGACACCGATCGCGGCCTGCTTGTTCCGGTGATCCACAATTCCGGGGATCTCAACCTCGGCGGGTTGGCCCGCAAGATCGCCGACCTCGCCGAGCGGACCCGCGGCAATGACGTCACTCCAGACGAGCTCGGTGGAGGCACCTTCACCCTGACCAACACCGGCTCGCGTGGCGCCCTTTTCGACACCCCGATCATCAACCAGCCCCAGGTCGGCATCCTCGGGACCGGAACCGTCGTCAAGCGGCCAGTCGTCGTCGATGACCCGGACCTCGGCGAACTCATCGCGGTCCGATCGGTGGTCTACCTGGCGCTCACCTACGATCACCGGATCGTGGATGGCGCCGACGCCGCTCGCTTCCTGCTCACCGTCAAGGAGCGGCTGGAGGCGGGCGATTTCGCGGCCGCCCTCGGCCTGTGAACCGCCCGTGAAGATCGCAGTCACCGGCGCATCCGGGCTGATCGGCTCCCACCTCGTCCCGGTGCTCCGCACCGACGGCCATGAGGTCATCACAGTGTCGCGGCGGCCGCCTCGGCAGCCGGGCGAGGTGCAGTGGCATCCCGAGGAGGGACGACTGGACCCGGCCGCTCTCGCCGGCATCGATGCAGCTATCCACCTGGCCGGCGCCGGCATCGCCGACAAGCGATGGTCGGCTGCCTACAAGCAGGACGTGTTCCAGTCGCGAGTTCGCGGCACCAGCCTGCTGGCCAGCACGATCGCGGCACTTGACCCAGCGCCGCAGGTGCTGCTGTCGGGCAGCGCCATCGGTTTCTATGGCGACACGGGTACTCGAGTGGTCACGGAGGACGCGCCGAAGGGCTCCGGGTTTCTCGCTGGCGTCTGCGCCGCGTGGGAGGAAGCGACGGAGCCAGCCGAACGGGCCGGGATTCGCGTGTGCCAGCTACGCACCGGAATCGTGCTGTCAGGTGCCGGCGGGGCGCTCGCCAGGCTGCTGCCGCTCTACAAGCTGGGTCTGGGCGGGCGGCTCGGGTCCGGGCGGCAGTACCAGAGTTGGATATCACTAGACGATGAGCTCGGGGCGATCCGGTTCCTGCTGGGCGCCGCTGACGTCCAAGGGCCGGTGAACCTCACTGCCCCGCAACCGGTGCCGCAGGGCGAATTTGCGAAGGCGTTGGGCGCGGCCGTGCATCGCCCGGCGATCCTGCCGACGCCAGGGTTCGCCCTTCAGTTGGCTCTCGGCGAGTTCGCCACGGAGGGGCTACTCGCCGGCCAGCGGGTCCTTCCGGCCGTCCTCGCCAACAGTGGCTATGCGTTTTCTCACCCGACCTTGCTGGCGGCACTCACGGCCGTCCTAGCCTGAGGCGCCCGCCACCTGAGCCGCCCGCCACCTGCTGCACCCGCCACCCGGCGGGGGTGGCGGCGAGCTCGACGGTGAAGCTCCGCGGCCCGCGGGCTGCGACGACGATGACGGGTATGCCGCCGGCGCCGACCAACCGGTAGGAGCCGAGCTCATCGGTCACGCGTAATACCGCCTGCCCGGTGGTGACCCGGGCCGCGATGACCTGCACCAGGTGCGGAGCCAGCCCGACCGGATGCAGGTGCAGCCTGGTCAGGGCGTCCTGGCGCTGCAGGTCCGCTAACTCGGCGCTGCTGCCTGCTACGTCGACCGCCCCGAGGCTTTCCTGGCCGGCCATTGCGGCGCTCCTATGGGCATCCAGCTCGGCGATGATCACCGTCCAGTTGGGGGTCCCGGCGAGCGCCGGCGGCGGGAGCGTCGTCGGCGCGGCTAGCGCGACCGGGGGGGCCCCGGCCGCGGTCGAGGTCCTGGCGTTCCCCCCACCGGCCGTCGCCCACCCGATCGCAGCCACGGCCGCGGCGCCCACCAGCAAGAGCGCGGGGCCGCGGGCAGCGGTGAGCACGCCGCGCAGCCGGTGCTGCCAGTGTCCCTGCGGCGGGTGTCGCGCCAGCTCACGCAACGCGGCGGGTCCGGCGGCGCCCTCAGCGCCAGCGGCGGCCATTGCCAACTGCGCGGTCCGCGCGCCGAGTGGGGAGGCGTGCGGGGACGCGTGCGGGGACGCGTGCGGGGACGCGTGCGGCGCGGAGGTGGGCAGCGGCCGCGGACGGGCCAGCCGGCGCAGCGCCCGCTCCAACCCAACGGCGGTCACCTGCGTGCGACAGGAGTGCCATCGGCGTTCCTGCGCAGGGGTCATCGGGCCGCTTACCGCCGTCAGGAGCTGCCGCAACGCGCGCACGTCGTCCGCCGCGGTTGCCGGCCCCGTCCCGTCCAGCCGCCGGCGCGACCATTCATCCAGCAGCAGGCCGGGGGCACCGCATTGGTCAACAACCACCTCGGTTGTCAGGTTCGGAGCACCAAGCGTCAGACCGCGGGCGTGCAGCCAGGCCAGCTCGCGGGCCAACGGCAATCCGAGGGTGACCAGCTGACCAGGGCTTAGCCCGACCAGCCGCCCGGCCGGGAACCCGTCCGTCGCGGTTGCCAGCACGGCAACCCCAGCCGCGACCTCGACGACAGCACGGATCAGGGCGCGGTGACCGGCGCCCGGCTCGCGAAGCACGGCCAGGCTGGCGACCGCGGCCGCGCGCACGCCGGGTTGATCGCCGATGGCGAGGATCGTGACGTCGCAGGCGCCTAGCGCGTCATTCCCGCGCCAGGTCCCCGGCCGGTCCGTCACCTGGACGCCGATCGTGACCCCGGGTACGACCGGCGGCATGGGCTGTTTCGGCATGGCCGTCAGCCTGCCAAAATCTCCGATCAGAGACGAACGCCGCTGTGGACAACTCCGCTAACCTGCGCCCGTGAGCGCCGACGCCCCCACCATTCTCGCCACCTCCGGGGGGTACGTGCCGGGACGGCGGATGCCGATCGAGGCCGGCCCGATCCTGCGGTACGCCTTCGAGCTGTCCCACGTGGCTAACCCCCGGGTCTGCATCGTGAACACCGCCGGCGGGGACGACCCGCGTTGGCAGGGCTGGTGCTACGCGGCCCTCGCCGAGGCCGGGGCCCGGCCTACGCACCTGTCCGTGTTCGGCATGCCCAACGTGCCGGACGTCACCGCGCATCTTTTGGGATGCGACGTGGTCTGGGTCGGTGGCGGCAGCGTGGCCAACCTGCTGGCGCTGTGGCGCGTGCACGGCATCGACGTGGCGATGCGGGCCGCCTGGGAGGCCGGCGTGGTTCTCGGTGGGGTCAGCGCTGGCAGCCTGTGCTGGCACGTCGGCGGCACCACCGACTCGTTCGGCCCCGAACTGCAACCTGTGACGAACGGCCTGGGGCTGCTCCCCCACAGCAACACGCCGCACTACGACAGCGAGGCCCGGCGCCGGCCGACGTATCAATCGTTGATAGCGAACGGAACCCTCCCGGACGGCTGGGCGACCGACGACGGTACTGGGCTGCTTTTTCGCGGCACCGAGTTGACCGACTGCGTTGCCGACCGCGCCAACGCCTACTGCTGGCGGGTGGTTCGCGACGGCGAGCGTGCCGTGGAGACCCAAATCACCCCGCGCCTGCTGCCACCGCGATGAGCGGGCGCCCGGCGTAACCTTAGGGCGTGCGCATTCGCAGGCTGGGGCGGCTCGCCTACGCGCCGGCGTGGGCGCTTCAGCGCGACCTGCACGCCCGGATCGTGGCGGGCAGCGAACCCGACACCACGCTGCTGGTCGAACACGACAGCGTCTACACGGCGGGGCGGCGTACCCGCCCCGACGAGCGGCCGGCGAACCCGGCGATTCCCGTCATCGACGTCGATCGCGGCGGCAAGATCACCTGGCATGGCCCTGGCCAGCTCGTGGGTTACCCCTTGGTGCACCTCGCCGATCCGGTCGATGTCGTGGCGTACGTCCGACGGCTGGAATCACTGCTGATGGACGTCTGCGAGGCGCTGGACCTGCCGACCCGCCAAGTCCAGGGGCGTTCGGGGGTGTGGACCAGCGACGGGAAGCGCAAGATCGGCGCAATCGGCGTACGGGTCGCCAGCGGGGTCACGATGCACGGCTTCGCGGTGAACGCCGACCCGGATCTACACGCGTACGACTCGATCATCGCCTGCGGCCTTCGGGATGCGGGCGTGAGCAGCCTGACGCGCGAGCTTGGCCGACCGGTGGGCGTGCCGGCGCTCACCTCATTGGTGGAGGTCCGGCTGCCCTCGCTCGTCGGGGTAGCGGCATGAGCACAAGCCCGGATGGCCGGCGGCTGCTGCGGCTGGAGGTGCGGAACGCGCAGACGCCGATCGAACGCAAACCAGCCTGGATCAAGACGCGCCTGCGCACCGGCCCGCAGTTCACCGAACTCAAGGCGCTCGTGCAGCGCGAGGGGCTGCACACGGTCTGCGAGCAGGCCGGCTGCCCCAACATCTTCGAGTGCTGGGAAGACCGGGAGGCGACGTTCCTGATCGGTGGCGACGCCTGCACGCGCAGGTGTGATTTCTGCCAGATTGATACGGGGCGCCCGTTGCCGCTGGACCGCGACGAGCCGCGCCGGGTGGCCCGGTCGGTCGCCCAGATGGGGCTGCACTACGCCACGATCACCGGCGTTGCCCGCGACGACCTTCCCGACGGCGGTGCGTGGCTCTACGCCGAGACCGTCCGAGCCATTCACGCCGGCCTGCCGGGCTGCGGGGTGGAGCTGCTGATCCCCGATTTCAATGCCGACCCCGCACTGCTTGACCTGGTGTACGACTCGGCGCCCGAGGTGCTCGCGCACAACATCGAGACGGTGCCCCGGATCTTCAAGCGTATCCGCCCCGGCTTTCGCTACGACCGTTCGCTCGCGGTGATCAGCGCTGCGCGTGGTAGCGGGCTGGTCACCAAGTCCAACCTGATCCTGGGGATGGGTGAGACCCTTGAAGAGGTCCGCGCCACCATGGTCGACCTGCACGATGCGGGTTGCGACCTGCTGACGATCACCCAGTACCTTCGGCCCAGTCCGCGCCACCACCCGGTGGACCGGTGGGTGCATCCGGATGAGTTCGCCGAGCTCGAACGCACCGCGCAGCAGATCGGCTTCGCCGGGGTGCTGAGCGGTCCACTGGTCCGCTCCTCCTACCGGGCCGGACGGCTCTACGCCCAGGCCCGGTTGGCGCGGGTCAGCACCGACTGATCACTCGACTGGGGGATATGTCGTTGCGGGATGTTCACGTGCGGGCAACAGCACGGACACAGCCATGCTCGAACCTGGTGGGGTAGCCACTCCCCCCTTGGAGGTCCGCATGAACGTGTCCTTCCTCCAGCAGCCCCTACTGCTGCTCTGGCCGCACGGTGGACAGCGCACGGCGCGACGCAACGCCCTCACCGCCGCCGCTGATCACCGCAGGTCCGCGGCCAGTTGGGCCGCGAGTCACGAGGCCCTTGAGGTGGCCAACGCCCGCCTCGCCCACGAGCCGAGTTCGCAGATCACCTCGGCGTACGGATGACCTCACCTGGGTCAGCACTATCCTCGGGGCGTGGCCCGAATCCCGAAGTTCCCCCGGCGTAAAGGTGGGGCGCAGCAGGCCCCGAAGGGGCCTGGCACCCGCGAACGCTTCGTCCAGAGTTATCGCATCGCCCGCAAGCACGAACCGCTGATCTGGCTGTGGCCGCTGGGGGGATTCCTCGGGCCGGCGCTGATCGGTTCGATCCTGGGGATCGTGCTTGGGCACGTGATCCTGCTGCCCCTTGGCGGCGTCGTGGTCGGTCTGCTGGTGGGGGCGAACCTGTTCGCATTCCGGGCGCAGCGCGGGATCTACGCGGAGGCGGCGGACAACCCGGGAGTTGCCCTGCAGGTTGTTCGACAGATGCGCGGGGACTGGAAGATCACCGAGGCCGTTCAGTTCAACCGCAACCAGGAGTTCGTCCACCGGGTCGTGGGTCGTCCCGGCGTCATCCTCATCGCCGAAGGCCGCAGCCGTCACGTACGCGAGCTGCTGGCGAACGAGGGCCGCCGCACCCGCCGCATCGCCCCGGACGTAGCGGTCCACGAGATCATCGTCGGCACGCGCGACGGCGACCTTCCGCTGATGAAGCTGCGCAGTCACCTCGGTAAGTTGCCCCGGCGCCTGCGCGCCCCGGCGATCCGGGCGCTGGATGTGAAGCTCAAGGCGGTCGCCAACACCAACCTGCCGATCCCCAAGGGCCCGATGCCGACCCGGGTGCCGCGCGGGCGCATGCGCTAGGCGCTCAGCGCACCCGGACGACTGCCGTGTGACAGGCCCGATCGTGCAGGCCGCGCTGATCGGCGTTCCAGATCAACGCGGGAACGAGCACCGCGACCAGCGATTGCCGGACGAACGCCCGCGGCCCGACAGTGCCGCCATCGAGTCGAACGATCTGCAGGTGCGCCAGCCGCATGCCCAAGGTCCGGCCCGAGGTGAGGGTCAGCACGCTGGTCATGACGATGAAGGCGGCGACCGACACCAGGTTCCACAGCTGCTCCTGCCCCACGCGCGTCGGGCGGACCAGCAGCAGCCCGATCACCGAGGAGATGGCGAGGTCCACCACGACCGCGCCGAGCCGCTCCCCGAAGCTCGCCATCGACCCGCGGCCGGTGCGAGGCAGCCCGAGCCGCTCACCCGGGTACCCGGCGGCGCTCCGCGGCGGGCCCTGCAGCCAGGAGCCGGCAACCTCGCGCAGCTGCGAGGAGCGAGCATCCGAGCGCGAGCGCAACATGCCCTGAGCGTAGGTGGCCGGTGGTGGGTCCAGCGCGGCAGGGTTGGGGGGTAGCTGCCCGTAACCGGGCCGAAACGCGACGGTCACGAGCAAGAAATCGCTCACGACTAGGTTGACCCCCAGACAACCGCGCCCGACCACGCCTGGAGGCCCCGCTTGTTCACGAACCCCGACGAGCTGCTCGCCTACGTCAAGGACAACGACGTCGAGTTCGTCGACGTTCGCTTCTGCGACCTGCCAGGGGTGATGCAGCACTTCACGACGACGGCGGGTGCCTTCGACGAGTCGGTGTTCACGGACGGTCTGGGCTTCGACGGGTCGTCAATCCGAGGGTTCCAGCAGATCCACGAGTCGGACATGCTGCTGCGCCCGGATGTGACCACTGCGCGGCTGGACCCGTTCCGTCGGCGAAAGACGCTGCTGCTGAACTTTTTCATTCACGACCCGCTCACCGGCGAGCAGTACACCCGCGACCCGCGGAACGTGGCGAAGAAGGCGGAGGGTTTCCTGAAGGGATCCGGAGTCGCCGACGTGGCCTACTTCGGCGCGGAGGCTGAGTTCTACATCTTCGATTCGATCCGTTACGACACGAACCAGCATTCCAGCTACCACTACATTGACGCCCTACCCGGTGCCTGGAACACCGGCCGGGACGAACCTGGCGGTAACAGGGGGTACAAGCCCCGGTACAAGGGCGGGTACTTCCCGGTCTCGCCCACCGATCATTACGCCGACCTGCGCGATGAGATGGTCGTGGAGATCGAGAAGGCTGGCATGGTCATCGAGCGGGCCCACCATGAGGTGGGCAGCGCCGGCCAGTCCGAGATCAACTACCGGTTCAACAGCCTGCTCGCCGCCGCCGACGACCTGGTGCTGTTCAAATACATCGTCAAGAACGTGGCGTGGCGCAACGACAAGACCGTGACGTTCATGCCGAAGCCGATCTTCGGTGACAACGGCTCCGGCATGCACTGCCACCAGTCGCTGTGGAAGGACGGGGCGCCGCTTTTCTACGACGAGATCGGCTACGCGGGTCTGTCGGACACGGCCCGCTACTACATCGGCGGCCTGCTGAAGCACGCCCCGTCGCTGCTGGCGTTCACCAACCCGACGGTGAACTCCTACCACCGGCTGGTCCCCGGGTTCGAGGCACCGGTGAACCTGGTCTACAGCCAGCGCAACCGCAGCGCCTGCATCCGGATCCCGATCACGGGCAGCAATCCCAAAGCCAAGCGGCTCGAGTTCCGGTGCCCGGACCCCTCGAGCAACCCGTACCTCGCGTTCTCGGCGATGCTGATGGCCGGCCTCGACGGCATCAAGAACAAGATCGAGCCCGCCACGCCCGTAGACAAAGACCTCTACGAACTTCCCCCGGATGAACTCGCGGGCGTGCCGCAGGTCCCCGGCTCCCTGGACGCGGTGCTCGACAACCTCGAGCGCGACCACAACTTCCTGCTCGAAGGGGGCGTGTTCACCCCCGATTTGATCGAGACGTGGATCTCCTACAAGCGCGAGCACGAGGTAGACGCCATGCGGCTGCGGCCGCACCCCTATGAGTTCGCCCTGTACTACGATATATAAGATCATCAGGCTCTGAGCTGCACGTTCAGGTTTCAGAGGGCCTCTGTAGTCCGCAAAAGTCCGCACGGGCGGAGAGGACTCGGCCGACTGCGGCCCTCGTCGGCTGGTCGCTGTCGGGCCACAGATGGCCGTAGGTGTCGAGGGTCGTCTTGGCGATGCGTGACGCAGACGGGCCTGAACGATCTACACATCGGCCCCTGAAGCGATCAGCAGGCTGGCGAAGCAGTGTCGCAGGTCGTGGGTGTGCCGCCGACAGCTTCAGCGCGAGAGCAGGATCGCCGGCGCCAGATGTTGTGGCACGGTGTCGTGCAGGGACCACACCTGGCCCGTCGAGGCGATGTAGGCGCGCTGCTGGCCGCCGCCGGGCGACGTCCGCCGTGAGCACGGGTTGCGGGCGATCAACCCGTCGTGAACGGCGTCGCCGAGGATCTGCGACAGCCGCGAGTGCAGCGCGTAGACGTACGACGGTGCCGCTCCCCCGGCCTTCAGCTCGGCCGTCCACGCCTTCACCTGCGACGGGCGCACGTCGGCCAGCCGCATGGGACCGAACGCGGCCACGATCTGTGCCGCGGGCACGCGCGCCTGCCGCACCGTCGAGGCGCACCGCGTGCCGGATCCCTGCAGCTAGGTGGCGGTCCACTCCTCCACGGTGGTCCGGGCCATCTTCGGGTCGACGTAGGTGCCGGTCACCATGGAGGTGGTGACCTCCTCGAGCCACCGCTGGGCGTCGACCTTGCGGGCTGAAGTGGCGGGCGCGCTCCTGGTCGGCGGCGTCGCGGTAACGCGCACGCCACCGGCGGCCGTCGGCTCTCTTTGCGATGTTGGCCATCGATCTCGGCCCTCCGGACGTTTGGAAATGGCAGTGTGCGCCGCACCTGGGCCATGTCAGGCCAGGACGCTCGCGGCTGTGCGCACCAGCGCGCCCCTACGAAGCCGCGACTCGCGCCTCGAGCGCCTCTCGGGCCAGCTGCGAGACGCTCTTTCCCTCCCGTTCGGCGATTGTCTTCGCCCGCTCCCTGAGAGTGGCGGGCACTCTGAACGCAATGGAAGGCGACGGGCCGTCCTCGGAAAGAGCCGGCCGGCCGGGCTTCCGGCTTGCACCGATCAGTCGATCGACGTACACGTCCGTGACGCGATGGCACTGCTTGTCCCGCCGGGTCTCGCGCTTGATGTCGACGTCGCGGCCGATTGGCGTGTCCGCTGTGACTTTCGGCGGTGTCCGCTTGGCCATGTCAGCTCTCTCCTCTCAGTGCTCGGGGCATTGCATGGATGACCAGCAGGCCCCCGCTGTCGAGATCCCTGCGATCACCTCCAACACCACGCCGCGGTCGTCCGGGCCGGCGCAGAGCCAGCCGTGTTCACCGGGGTCGTGCTGATCTCCTCCGGTTCTTGCGTCGTCATCACGTGTCGGACGTGCGCTCGGCCGAGGCGATGCTTCCTGCTCGCGCTGGTGAACTCGATCCGCACTTGAGGATTCTGTCAAACGATACTTTTTTTCGTCAAGCGAGATGTGGAGTCAAGGCCGGTTCGTGGATTCGTCCGATCCCAGACCGGGTGGCGCTACTCCTCACGAGATCGAGGTGTACGACCGGAAACAGGCCGTCGTAACTGGCACTACCGGTCGGTTCCGGTCGGAGGCGCCGCCGAGCATCACGGCACTTTTCGCGGCGTCTGCCTCGTTCCTTTGCGATGCTTGCCTCACCGTCAAGCGGACGGAACTACCGTTGGTTAGTGATGTTCAGTCCGGAACTGCGCGAGGGCGTCGCGTCGGATGACATCACCGTGACGGTCAGATTGTGGAAACGTCCGAAGGTCAGGGTCGGCGCTCGCTACGCGAGCCACGGCTGCGTCCTCGAAGTCGAATCCCTCGAACTGCTCCCGTTCTCGGCCGTGACTGCGGACGACGTTGCCCGTTCAGGCGAGCGCGACCGCGACGCCCTACGGCAGCGCGCAGCCCATGCGGGACCGATCGAAAATGACACATTGGTCTACCGCATCGAGTTCCACGTCGTGTAGCGGCACTTGCCGGTCACATCCGTGAGAGCACCTACACCTACTACCCGAATGGCTCGCAGGCGCCGCTCATCGTAGGCTTCGCCGATGGACTCGGAAGTGGTTGTTCGTGGCGAGGCGGAGCTGCGGACGATGCCTGATTGGGCGCTTCTTCGCGTGACGATCCGCGGCGAGGGTGCTTCGCGCGACGAGGCGTATCGTAACGCGGCGGTTGATGCGTCGGCGGTCGACGAGGTGCTCACGAGCAGGCAGCAGGCAGGGCGGAGCGTGGCTCATGGCGCTCTAGTTGTTCAGCCGAAGTCGCGATGGAAGAAGGGTGAGAGCGTCCGGACCGGGTGGGTCGCCTCGAGGACCACGACCGTCGAGATCACTGAGTTCGAGCTGATGGGCGACATTTTCGCTGAGCTTGCAGCGGCGGGTGGCGATGTGGCAGCTCCGGACTGGCAGATCGACCCGAAGAACCGTGTCTACCAGCAGGCTCGAAAGGACGCAGCGATCGATGCCCGGCAGCGCGCTGACGCGTACGCAGATGCCCTCGGGCTGAAGATCGGAAGCGTTCATTGGGTGGCGGAGCCGGGCCTGCGTGGTCCCGGCGAGGTCCATCCCGTCGTGTTCGCGGCTGCTGCCGGCATGACGCGCGGAGGTCCCGCGGCCGAAGACGTGATCAACGTCTCGCCACGAGAGATGACCGTCCGCGCAGCCGTCGAGGTCGGCTTCGTGCTAACGACAGCGAGCCAGGCTGGTTAGAGCGGCACCTATGCGCCGGCGCCTCGTCGTCGAGAGCGAGTTGCAATGCGTACTGCTGCGCCGCCGGCACCGACCCGCGGAAGCACCTCGCACGGGAGAAGAACTGATGCCCTCCAAGTGGGGGGACTCCTCTAACCAACGCTCCGGGCTGCTGAAGAAGCGAGATCCGCGTTTGGCGAGAAACAGAAACGAGGCGCCGTCCCCCGCATCGCCGAGGCGATCACCGCACCATATGCAGATGGCCCTTTCTGCCGTTAGCTCGTCGGACATTGAACGACAGTAACGCCGATTGGGCTCGTTGATCTTGACGCGGTCGGACGGCGCACTACCGATGCTCATGCCGGCGAGGTAGGCGGCGACGGCGTGCGCGGCGTGGCGGTCGAGGTTCGCCTTGGCCATGTCGTACCGCAAGGTGGTGCGCGGGTCGGCGTGCCGCATCGCGTACTGCATGTCCCGATGGCGATCCCGGCGACCAGCCCGGTGGTGCAGAAGGTGTGGCGTGGCCCATGTGGGCTGATCGGGTGGCTGCGCGAGGTCGGCACTGGCGGCTGATCACCGACTGGTTGGACGTCCTAGCAGCAGGTCCAGGCACCACGCGGGGTCGACGAGCGGCAGGTCATGTCCAGCCCAGGGGTGCTCCTCGGCCGTGACGTTGGTGTAGTGGGCGGCCAGCTCCTCGGCCCGATCCCGGACCGGGACGGGGTCGCGGCGGCCGGCGCCGAACAGGACGGGAACGCCTGCGACGGCGAGGCGCTGGAGGGCTGGCTGCCAGGGGCTGGCCAGCACGATGTCGGCCATGGCCGCCTGGTAGGCCGGCCAGGTGTGCAGCACGCCCCGGCGCGCCAGGTGCACCGGCAGGCTGGGTTTGATGGCCGCTGCCACCCACCCTGCGGTGCGTCGGTAGTGGCACATCAGGGCGCAGGTGTGACGAGACAGTGCGGTGTCGAGCGCCATCGTGGCCTCCAGGCGGCCGAGTCCTCGGATGTGTTCCAGGCCCTCGCCCGATGACAGGTAGAGCGGGGCGCTCAGCGCGACGACGCCGCGCACGTCGGCGCTGCGGCGAGCTGCCCAGTGCAGCCCGAGCACCGCCCCCATCGAATGCCCCACGACAGTCAGCGCACCGGACAGCCCGAGCGACTCGGCCATCTCGTCGAGTGCGTCCAGGTGCGCCGTCAGCCCGTACCCGGTCGGGGCGGCGACCCGGTAGAAATCACCGAAACCGAGTAGGTCGGGGACCAAGAGCCGGTGGCCCGATCCCAGACGGTCGTAGCTGGCACCGAAGTAGTCCCCGCAGCCCACGATCCCGTGCAGCAGGACGACCGACGATTCTCCGGAGCCGAGAACCCGGACCCGCAGCCTGCCGGCCCGAAGAACCGGCGCTGTCGAGGGTGGCCAGTGCCTGACCGCCGGGGAACTCAGGTGCTGGACGCCCCAGGCGGCCGCTGCCAGTGTCGCCCCGGCCTGCAGGCGCGGGCGAGTCGAGGACATGACGACAGCGTCTCCCGTGACGGGGTCGGCCGGAGGTGTCGAAGAGCCCGCGGCGAGGTGACCTTCGGCTCTGCCCCTGCGTCGACAACCCTGCGAGCATCGGGGTGACGCCGACGGGGCGCCCGTGCTGAGGCAGGAGGGTCGACCGTGACGCAGCTATGCAGCCCCGGTGACGCGCGTCATGCTGACGTCTGACCGCGCGCGGGGGAGCCGCGTGCCGCGCCCCTGGCTCGACGGGCGGGCGACCCCGCCATCGCCCTCGGCGGGCGTGCGGCGTCGCGGTGTGCTCGTGCGCCTGGCTGTCGGCGTCGCGGTCGCGGCTCTCACCGGGACCGGCCTGGTGCTGTCCATGGCGCACCCGCGGCCCCTGGACGACCCCGATCTCGCTCAACAGCGGGCCGGGATGCTCGACGTCGTGGGTCCGCGTTCGATCGCCGCCGCGGTCACCGCGCACCTGCCGGCGTTCGGTGCCCGGACGGTGGTGTTCTTTGTCCGGACGGCGCAGCTGGCGCCGCTGGAGCAGGCGTTGGGCTCCCGAGCGGGTAGCCAACTCCAAGCGGCTGCGGCGGTGGTGATCGTCATGTCGCCGGATCCCGGAGCGAGCAGCGGACCGGCCACGATCGGGGCGGTGCCCGTGCAGCTCGACCCGGCCGGGCGGCTGGCCGTGGCCTACCGGATGCGTCGGCCGCGTGATGGCGGCGCACCGGTGGGATACGCCGTCGTCGGGAGGGATCGAACCGTCCGGTACCGGACGGAGGACCCCGACGTCGCAGCAGGGCTCGTCGAGGTCCGCACCATGGTGGACGCCGTCCCATGAGCCGGCTCGCGATGGTCAAGCGGACGCTCGAGGTCAGCGTCGTCCTCGTGGTGGAGGCGTTGCTCTACCTGGACTACCGCCGGGGTGACGGGACGTTCCACTACTACACGCACCTGTTCGCTGGAGCGACCCTGGCATTGCTGCTCATGACCGTGGCGGCCCGCCACTGGCGTCGCCCGATCAGAGTTCCCTTCCTCGCCGTCCTCGGCGGCCACCTGCTGGCCATGGGACCAGATGCGCTGTACGTCCGTGACATGGCGCACCAGCGCTGGATGGACGTCTTCGTCGCGCACAACGTCAGTCACTTCATCCCCGGCCGCAACGTGACCTGGTACCTGCTCTTCCTAGCCGCGCTGAGCCTTTATCTCACTACTGCGCCACTCGGCTTCGCGCAGCGGGCACAGGAGGAGCACGCATGATGTATTGGGGAAACACTGGCTGGGGCGCCGACCACTGGGTCGCGATGACGCTTGTGACCCTCCTGGGCTGGGCAGCGCTGATCGCTCTGGCAGTCTGGGCCGTTCGGAGGTCGCGAGGTGACCGGGGCCGGGGTCCAGCGGATCACGCGCAGGAACTGCTCGCGGAGCGGTTCGCCCGCGGCGAGATCGACGTCGAGGCTTTCCTGCGCAGCCGCGAGGTCCTTGACCGCCCTGGCGGTTGACAAGCGAACCGCGGAGGGTCGGCCCGTGCCCGGGCAGAGCAGGGGAAATGACCGCCCCACCTCCCCGTCAGGCCGCCGACACTCGGAACGCGGCGCGCGGCAGGCAGCGGACCGGTACAGCACCTGGCCCGGCTCAGCGTGGCCTCCCGCGGGGGGACCTGGTTGACGTCGGGATGCGTGATACGGCCGGTTCTGTTGTCGGATCCAGCGTCGTAGTCCCACTTCCCGCCCAGCTCGAGGCCTAGGCGAGCAGGTCACCCTCCAGCCAGCAGCCTGAACAGCACCGTCACACATCCGGGCTCCGCCCCGAGGCTTGGCCCCGCCTGGCTGGATCCAGTTGCGTGTTAGAGAGATCGATACCGCCGCACGTCCGCTCAGGTTTCCGGCACTTCGTCCGCCCAGGGCTCGGGGAGCTGAAGCGCTCGACGACAGCGGGAGCTTCTAGAGACCCGACGGGCGCAGCTGGGCCTGATGGTGACCAGCAACCGCTTCCGACCGCCCGCGTTGCTCGCGAAGATGGCAGCGACCGTGGACGTCGTCGCCGGCGGTCGGCTCGTCCTGGGCCTAGGGGTCGGGTCCCGCCCCGACCACCCGATCGCCCGCCGCGAGTACCTCGCGCACGGCCTGCCGTTCAGCGACACCCAGGACGCCATCGCCAGCCTGGACGAAGCATGCACCGTCATCCGCCGGCTCTGGACAGACCCCGAGCCCTTCGACTTCCACGGTCAGCACGTCGAGGTCATCGGTGCCTTTGCCAACCCCAAGCCTGTCCAGCGGACGCCGATCCTCATCGGCGGACGGTCCAAGGCGACGCTACGGCTCGTCGCTCAGCACCCCGACATCTGGAACATTCCAGGTGGAGACATTGAGGACTGCATCGCCCGAAGCGCGATGCTCGACGACCTCTGCGCCGAGATCGACCGCCACCCCACGACGATCACACGATCGGTCGCGTTACCGGTGTCATACGACAGGCCCGAGGCGACCCGGGGCGCGGTGGCCGATGCCGTCGCCGCCGGCTTCGGTCACATCGTCCTGATGCTGTCTCCGCCCTACCTAGAGCGCGTCGCTTCCTGGATGGTCGAGGAGATCATCGGTCCGGCGAATGATCCTGCGGCGGCATGAGCGAAACCGTGCTGCGGCCGATCGTCAACGAGGCCAACCGATCCGTCGAGGGTAGGTGCCGCTACCGAGCACTCCGGCCCCTTGGACCTCACCGATCGGTAGTGCCAGTTCTGCGACGTCCGCTCCTCGGCATGAGCGGGCCGATGCGGCGTGTTCGCGGGTAGCCGCCGTCGGGTAGTGCAGTGTTCCGGACGGCGGTCGTCGACGGTCCCAAGGGGGGTGCGCGCAGAAAACTACGTCCATGTCACGGGACGGCGGTGTATTCGTGGAGGATGCCGCCGAGTCGATCGTGACGCCGGCCGCGCACCTTGTCGAGGTCCACCGTTCCATGATCGAGTTCATGCGGGGACACGGACCGCGGACTTGATGATCCGGATCCCTTCGGCAGCGAAGATCGCGTCGAAGACGCCGTCGAAGTTGGCGTCCCGATCGCGGATCAGGGATCGCATCCGCACGTTGGCCTCGGCGAGGCCCATCAGTAGGTTCCGGGCTCTTTGAGCTGTATCGGTGCCGGTGGTCCGGACCGATTCCTGGTGGGCAGAAGTTTGCGGCATGATCAGAACGTGGTGCCCGAACGCGCCGGTGTGCTGGTGGTCAGCGGTGGTCGGCGTCGCGGGGTGACGAAGCCCGGGGCGGACCCTCGTCCGTGATGCCGCTATCAGTCCGCGGCATTAGAAATGC